>Ga0207028_1020_pt2 | contig 32003 bp, 27 predicted proteins | sample Alteio_BWMinCont_41_FD_153287 | JGI IMG/M metagenome (GOLD analysis project Ga0207028, IMG submission 153287) | Enriched cells from forest soil in Barre Woods Harvard Forest LTER site, Petersham, Massachusetts, United States -... | ecosystem: Environmental > Terrestrial > Soil > Temperate forest >... | reverse complement strand
CATCCCGACATTCATTTAACTGCTACTTTTTTAAAAAATATAACGGGTCTTTCATTACCTCAAGCCACCCATTAGCTTCCTGTGCTGCAACATGATTACCTTGAAAATCAAAGATCGAACGTGGGTTAGCATCTTCTGAATCAATTTCAGCAAACACGATACGTTGACTTAGTTTAACTGGCATAATGTATTTTCCGATGGCTGTGTTATCTTGCAAACTTGTAAGAATATCTTTATGTAAACGCGTTTGTTTAAACATATTAGGAAGTATACCTATCAGTTGCAAAGGTCGATTTTTTTCACGTGTAAGGGATTCCTGCATCCATAATTGCAGCATTCCATAAATACCTTGTACCGGTTGTTCTTCCATCACTGATGGAATAATAATATGAGTCGCAGCTTTGATAACACTGACTGTTAAAGGTCCTTTTGAAGGTGCAGTATCAATGACTACTGTTTCATAAGTCGATCTAACATCAGGAGAATTTAAGAAATTAGTGAGTTGTTTGTGTACTTTTTCAACAACTTCTGTTTTTCTGACCGCTTCTGCAGCAAGCAATTTGTCAGCATGTCCTGGTGCTAAATCTAAATGTTCGATATAGGTCGGATAAGGTACAACACCTTGTCCATAAAAAATTTCAGCAATGCTGCTGCGTCCATCCCAATCCGTATCGTCTGGATCATCTGGATTAAAATCAGGGTGTATAGGAGGCATTAATCCTTCTGGTGATGCAGGATCAATTTCCATTTTAAGATATTGGTGAGAGAAGTTACATTGTGGATCAAAATCAATAGCCAGAGTTGGTTTTTTTTTTACTTTACTAAGGTATTCAGCCATTGTTCTACTGCACGTTGTTTTCCCTACACCGCCTTTATTATTAAGAAATGCGATGATTTTCATATGAAACTCCCTTTGATTGTATTACGTAACGACTTAATATATCATCTATTTAACATCGTAAGAAATAAATATTAAAAAAATAACAACACTACGATGTTGTGTTTATGTTTATCTTTTAGTTTATCTTTTGTTTAGAGCGCTGTAACTTTTTGAAAAGTTTGTAAATATAGGGTTGAGTGGTGACACTTGTGGGATTTTTGGTGACACTTGTGGGAAGTTAATGTGACATTTATGGTAAGGGTGTGTGACAGCTATGGGATTAACTGTGACAACTGTGGGATCAGAAAAAACATTATCCAGGCATGAATTAAAAAAACATGCGGCGACTATACATTGCTCGAATACGTTTAGTTTACTACAACGTAAAATCAGTAATGCTTTGCTTTATCACGCTTATGGCGAATTGCTACAAAAAGAAGAGCATGAAATTAGTATTCGCCAACTTTGTAATCTTATTGAATACAGTGGCAATAATCATGGTGCGATAAAAGACGCATTAAAAGGTTTATTGTCAACGGTTATTGAATGGAATGTGGTAAATGACACGACAGGTGTTGAAGATTGGACCGCGAGTTCTATTTTAGCAAGCGTGAGTTTACAAGGTCCTGTTTGTTATTTTGCTTATTCGCCTCGAATGAAGCAATTGCTGCACTCGCCTACTATGTTTGGCAAGATTAATCTTTATATACAATCGCGCTTTAAATCAAGCTATGGTCTTGCATTGTATGAAAATTGCATACGTTATCGTGGATTACCACATACGAAATGGTTTGATATCGAAACATTTCGTAAATTAATGGGAGTTCCTGCAAGTAACTATACCATATTTCGTGATTTTAAACGAAGAGTGCTAGATAAGTCTGTTGAGGAAGTGAATACTTATTCAGATTTGCTTGTTGAGCCAGAACTCATGCGAGAACGACGACAAGTTGTTAAAGTCAGATTTATTCTCAAAGAAAGAGCCAAGAAAACACGTTTAGGGACGACTATACAACATGATGAGTTGACGAGTGAGAAAGATAACCAGGTCTCACAATTGCGATCTAAAATGATTATGGAGTTTGGTTTGTCGCCTAGCCAAGCAGAAAAAGTATTAACAAATTATGAGCAAACATTTATCTTAGAAAAAATTACTGTTGTTGAAACGTCTAAAAATTATCAATCGGGGAAAGTCAAAAATCTCGCTGCTTATTTTATGAGCGCTTTGAAAAATGATTATAAACCCGCAAAGAAAAGTCATGATTCACAAAAGCAAAAAAAGCGTGAAGATGATATTGCTAAGGCAAATTTAAAAGAACTACAGCGTAATGCAGAAGCTATTGAATCAGCTTATGCTGAATACAGAGAAGAGTTGATTGATGAAACGATAATGTCTTTGAGTGAAGTGAAACAAAAGCATTTCATGGAAAGTTTTTATCAATATGCGGAAGGATCTATTAAAACAATCTTGAAGCTGCAACGTAAAAAATATTCCCAGGCGACTATTTTGAAGTCTCCACAAATTAAAGGTTTATTACGAGAATTTGCTTTACGTACACTTCCAGAGTTACAAGCCAAATTGCTTCCTGTGGAAAAATACCTGGATCAATTTTCAGAAGCAGAACGTAATGCGTGGTATCAGTATAAGTTGATAGAATCGCATCAGCCTGTGAGAAAATGATTTATAGTTTTCTTGTGATGACCATTTTTAAATAATCCGTTTCAGGAATCGCGAGATGAATAGGGTGATCGATTCCTTGATGTCCACGTTCCAAGATTTGTAATGACATATCGCTACGATAAGCCGCGCGTCGTATGGCTTCAATCAAGTTTTCATAGGTTAAATGCATGGAGCAAGAACATGAAATTAAGATACCTTCTGGTGCTAGTAATTTTAGCGCAGCTTCATTAATACGTTGATACGCTAATAGACCTTCTTTCATATCTTTTTGTTTTTTTATAAAAGCAGGCGGGTCGAGAATGATAACATCGAATTTTTCTTTAGCTTGATACAAATTTTTCAAAGCTACAAAAGCATCTTCAGTCATGATAGAGATTTTTTTGTTTACGTTGTTAAGGGCAGCATTTTCACGAATCCAATCGGCGGATAGTTTTGAAGAGTCGACACAAGTCACGGATGATGCTCCAAAAACGGCAGCTTGAATGCCCCATCCACCTAAATAACTGAAAACATCAAGTACACGTTTTTCCGTCACATAATTTTTTAATGCTAAACGATTAGATCGATGGTCATAAAACCAACCAGTTTTTTGTCCTGACCATAATGGAGCTTGAAATAGTACATTATTTTCTTCTAACGTCACTTTTTCAGGCGGAGTACCAAAACCTGCAGATACTAAACTTTCTAAACCCTCAGGTTTGCGTGAAGCACTGTCGTTTTTAAATAAAATAGATGTAAGTTCAGGAATAACTTTTAGAAATGCATCGATGATAATATCTTTTCTTGCATCCATCCCAGCGGTGTTTAATTGAATGGCAAGCACATCACCAAATCGATCGGCAATTAAACCCGGCAAATTATCACTTTCGCCATATATCAGCCTGTAATAAGGTTTGTTAAACACTCGGGACCTTAAGTTAAGAGCTGATTGAATGTGGCGGCAGAAAAAATCCAGATCCAAACGTTCTTTAGAATCACGTGAAAATAAACGTCCCATGATTAAAGATTGAGGATTAACATAGGCAACGCCTAAGATAGATTTATTATGAGATTCAATGATAACTTCTTCGCCTGGTATAAAAGATTTTATAGGCGAAACACTGGTATCCACTTCATTGCTATAGATCCAAACATGACCTGAACGTAAGCGTCGGTCTTGGTTCTTTTTTAGACGAAGAGATTTTATTTGCATAGGATTTGCTATCATTATTTATAAAAGCTAGAGACTAACCATGTTTCTGTTTAGTGTAAAGCATTAATAAACAGGCTGGCTCACACCATCCAATCCATATAAATCATCTCTAAACTGCAAATTTCCCTGATCATCAACCCAAGTCGTGAGATAGGTAATAATGACTTTAGTAGGTTTTGCAACTTTAATGTATTTAGTTTTACCTTGATTTAAAATGTCATAGACCATTTCATCATTCCATTTCGGATCACTGTCCATAAGATAATCGGCAAGGTCAAAAGCTCGTTCTAAACGTATGCACCCCGAACTGAAAGCACGTCTATCCTTATCGAATAAGTCTTTCGCAGGGGTATCATGCAGATAAATATCATTTGAATTTTGAAATTCAAATTTAACGAGCCCCAAAGCATTTTGTTCGCCTGGTTCTTGGCGTAAATGATAGGGAAAACCATTATCTAAGGCTTGGTTCCAATCAATTTCACTAGGATAAATTTCTGTTGCATCCACTTCCTGGCGATCGAAAATTTTAATATTCAATTGGGTAAGATAATCCGGATTTTCGATAACTTTAGGAATAATGTCTCGTTGTGCAATACGTTTAGGCACATTCCAATAAGGATTGAGCACAAGTCGTGTGACGGTGGAAATAATTTCAGGAGTGGGTCGTTCCGGTTTTCCAACGACAGCTCTCATAGTTAATACTCTTTGTCCATTATCGACTAACTCGAGTCGGTAGGCGGGTATATTGATTAAAATGTAACGATTACCAAGTTCGTGAGCAAGCTTTGCCCATCTATCCATATTGACCCTGATTTGCATGAGTCTTTGTTCAGGCGGTATGTTTAATTCATAGAGTGTGCTGGAGCCTACGATGCCGTCCGCATCTAAACCATGAGTAAATTGAAAATGTTTTACGGCTTCTGTTAAGTAAGGATCGAATAGCATTAATCCAGTATCATTTTCTGGCTGCAGATCACTGGTCGCTTTCAGGCGCTCACGCAAGGCCAACACGGCAACATTTTTCTTGCCGGGTTTGAGTGCCGCATCGGATGCAATCGTTGCCCATGGGTGTGATACAGCGTTTTCATAAATGGGTAATGTGTGTTGCAGTACTTCATAGTTTAAGCTGGCGATCGATACAGGATCAGGAGTCGAAAATTCGGGTATCGTATCTGCAAAACAATTAGTTTCTGAAAAAAATAAAAGCATTATCAGTAGAATTAATCGCTGCATGAACAATCGGTATAGATTACTCATGACATGCTCCTTATTCTAATTTTTTTATTAACTTTATTTTAGCATGGTTCGTTGCTTTTAGAGTGTTGCGAAAATAAAACTGGAGTTATATAATGTTCAATATAACTCCAAATATGGCCTAAATTAAAAAGTTGGAGAGTCTTTACCAGGAGCAACAGTTTCGTTAGGGTTAGTCGATACTGGTTCTAGATTAGGTTGTGTATTGGATTTTGTATTAAATAAACCCGTAGTACCAAGCTCTGATGAGCTGATATGACTAATGGCATCATTGCCTGGTTTGATCTCAGTTTGTTCATGTTTTACAGGAGATGGTTGATTAAAATATCTCATTACCTCTACCTGTTGTGTCGTGATTGGCAGGGCTGGGCTCAGCGGTTCAGTATCTACCACTAAGGTACTTTTAGTTTGTGAGACTGGTGTTTGAATTCTTTCTTTTGATTCATGTATTGCCGATTGTCTTTTTACAATGTTTATTAGTACAAGTTGTTCAAAACTTTCGATGACTTGGTTTTCATTTAGTTCACTGTATTTTGGATCTTTGAATTGACTTCTAATATACAATGAAGGATAAATACGTTGTAAAAAAATAGGAAGACGTAATTTCGATCTTAGGCTGCTATCCATTTGATTATTTGGAAGATTATAGTCCTTGCGTAGTTGATCTGCTGTATAAAATTCAAATTTACTGAATATGTCTTCTGGTTTTAGGTCTGGGTTGCTTTCAAATGAAGTATCGCCTAGAAAAAATAAACGACGTTGTGTTCTTTCTATCTTTTTTAAACTAGTTGATAGATATTCTTTTTCCTCTTTAGTATTAACGTCGATTTTGCCACCAATAGTCATGCTAAGCTCTAACCCATCGCTGAGCTCATTGACTTGTTTAACTGCTTGAATAAGTTTTTTAGCTATAGCGATTTTTTCATTAATAGATAAATGAATTTTGAGTGCAAGCTCTTCATCTGCGTCAAGAACAACTTTATATAGCTTCACTTTTTCTTCAAGTGATAGTTTACCGTTCACAGACCCTGGTTTTTCCTCGTAAGTTTTAATTCTATCATCTATCGATTTGACTTTGTTATCAACTTGGTTACGTATATACATGAGTAGTGCAAAAGAAGCGCGAGATAACTTTGAATCAGTTAAGGAATTCATGAAAGTGTGATAACCACCTTCACCTGCTACCTCTATGACTTTTACCCATGTTTCTATTTTATTATATTTTATAGCTAGATCAATGAGGGCACGTAGTTGTAAATAAACTGCTTCAGATACATCACCCGTATTATAATTCAAAAATGCAAGAGCGTTATTTTTTAATTTATTTGAACTACCAAGAATTATCTTTATAACAGAGACTGGATCCGGATCATTCTGCGCGAAAGCTTCATATTTTTTTTCTATTTGTGCTGCACCTGGATAAATTTTTAATAATTCAATAAGTATGGCTCTATGTAAAAAAGGCACGATATCTCTCCTTGTATTTCGTAGAAAAATAAAAAATATGTAATTAGAATAAACATTTGTCATGCTAACGTGTTTACCTTAAGGGAAGCTTAAGAGATGTTGCTTGACTCAAATTAATGTCATCGGTACGCTGTGAAGGTTTTTTGAATTAGCGGAAAATAGGGAGCGTTGAAAAGTGAAAATTGTTGCGCATTTTGAAATTCCATATTATCAAATAGTCAATGAAGAAGGGAAAATAACGTCAGATGTTCCTGAATTTGCCAAAGATCCTGATCATTTAATACGACTTTATCGAGTGATGATACTCAATCGACTCTTTGACTTAAAGGCGATAGCTCTTACCCGTACAGGTAAATTAGGGACTTATCCTTCTGCACGAGGTCAAGAAGCCGTTTTTGCAGGGATGGGTGATGCCATCGAAAAGGAAGATATTTTTGTTCCTTATTATCGTGATGTAGGAACATTGATACAACGCGGTGTTAAGTTAAAAGAAATATTATTATATTGGGGTGGTGATGAACGTGGCAATGCATTTGAGTGCGGCGGTAAAGATTTTCCTTATAGTGTACCGATAGGCACACAAATGCTGCATGCTGCGGGGATTGCAACCGCTTTTCGAATTCGCGGTGAAAAACGTGCTGTGCTTGTCACCTGTGGTGATGGCGGCACGTCTCAAGGTGATTTTTATGAAGCGATGAACGTCGCAGGCGTATGGAAATTACCTGTTGTTTTTGTGATATGCAATAATCAGTGGGCCATTTCTGTACCGCGCTCTCAGCAAACAGCATCACAAACATTAGCACAAAAAGCTATTGCGGCTGGATTTTCTGGCGAGCAAGTGGATGGTAACGATGTGATTGCAGTGAGAGAGCGTATTTTTCTTGCATTAAAAAATGCACGTGAAAAAAATGAACCTACATTGCTTGAAATAGTAAGTTATAGACACGCAGATCATACGACCGCAGATGATGCAAGTCGATATGAGCCAAAAAATCAACGTGAGTTAGAATGGAAAAACGAACCGATCGCACGTTTATATACTTATATGACAAATCTTGGGATGTGGTCAAAAGAAAAAGATCAAGCATTAAATGAAGAATGCGCCGCTCTTGTCGAGCAATCTGTACAAGATTATGCATCTATACCCTCTGTTTCTCCTGAAGTGATGTTCGATTATCTCTATGCGGTCTTACCTGAAGCTTATAAAGAACAACGTGATATGTTGATAAAGAGAGGAGAAAGCGCGCATGGCTGAAATAACACTGGTTGAAGCAATTAATCAAGCGCTGGCTTTCGAAATGCAAGCGGATCCAAACGTCGTTGTGTTAGGCGAAGATATTGCAAAAAATGGCGGAGTCTTCCGTGCAACAGTCGGATTGCTTGATAAATTTGGTCCAGAAAGAGTACGAGATACACCTTTGGCAGAGTCCATGATAGCGGGTTTGTCAATTGGTATGGCATCACAAGGGTTAAAGCCGGTTGCAGAATTTCAGTTTATGGGATTTATTTATCCAGCTTTAGATCAAATTATTAATCATGCATCGCGTATGCGTCATCGTACACGTGGTCGATTAAGTTGTGGCGTGGTATTTCGTACACCATTTGGTGCGGGCATACATGCACCTGAGCATCATTCTGAAAGCACAGAAGCCATTTTTGCACATATTCCAGGCTTGCGTGTGGTGGTGCCGTCCTCACCTGCAAGAGCTTATGGTTTATTACTCGCATCGATTCGCAATCCTGACCCAGTTATTTTTCTTGAGCCATCTCGATTATACCGTTGGGCTAAACAAGTGGTTCCTAATGATGGAAAAGCTTTACCTTTAGATAAATGCTTCACTTTACAAGTGGGTATGGATATCACCCTCGTCACATGGGGCGCCATGGTTAAAGAAACGCTGGCTGCGGCGAATCGATTGGCGAAAGATGGCATCAGTTGTGAAATTATTGATGTAGCCACGATAAAACCACTCGATATTGAAACGATTTTAGCATCGGTTGAAAAAACAGGTCGTTGCATCATTATACATGAAGCAGCTCGAACATGTGGTGTAGGGGCGGAAATTGCTGCACAAGTGGCAGAGCGTGGGTTAATGTTTTTGCAAGCTCCCATACAACGTGTTACAGGCTATGATACGATAGTTCCTTACGCACGGCTTGAAAAGATATATATTCCTAGTGAAAATCAAATTATCGAAACGGTTAACAAAGTAATGGAGTTTGCATGAAAATATTTCATTTGCCTGATCTTGGCGAAGGATTAGCTGAAGCAGAGATTCGTGAATGGTTTGTGAAAGAAGGAGATGTCGTTAAAGTGGACCAACCTTTACTTTCGATGGAAACTGCTAAAGCTGTTGTTGAAGTCCCATCACCCTATGCGGGTCGGATAGGCAAATTATATGGAAAAAATGGTGATATGATTCAAACTCACGCACCTTTGGTGGAATTTGAGAGTGAGGACTCATCGGTAAAAAAAGATAAAGGCACTGTGGTAGGTAATTTAGAAGAAAGTGAAACCGTGTTAGATGAAGGTGACGTCATTGTTGGCATTCCACAAAAAACAGTAGCGTCTGTTAAAGCTATGCCAGCCGTTCGGGCCTTGGCAAAACAATTGCAGGTCGATTTAACTTTGGTAAAAGCAACAGGTCCCAATGGCCAAATCACGGCAGAAGATGTTAAAAAGCAAGCCGAGCAAATAGCACCCATATCTGGTAAAATTTTACCTTTACGTGGTGTGCGTCATTTTATGGCATTAGCTATGACGCAATCGCATCAAGAAGTGGTACCTGTGACTATTTCCGATGATGCAGATATCACAGACCTACCTGCAGATACCGATTTTACGGTTTATATGATGCAAGCGATGGCGGCGGGCGTCAAAGCAGAACCGGCTTTGAATGCTTGGTTTGATGGTAAAAAAATGGAACGTATGTTACATGATGAAGTGAATCTAGGTTTGGCGATTGATACAGAAGAAGGATTGTTTGTACCTGTAGTCAGGAATATTGGAAATAAATCATCAAAAGAATTACGCGCAGAAATCAATAAATTTAAATCTGCTGCAAAAGATCGTAGTTTAACGCCGCAAGATTTTCAGGGTGCTACGATTACCTTGTCTAATTTTGGCGTGTTTTCTGGACAATATGCGACTTTGATCGTTGTACCACCCATGGTTTCCATTCTGGGTTGTGGAAAAATTCGTGAAGTCGTTGGTGTCCATCAAGGCAGTATAGGAATAAGACGCATAGTGCCATTGTCACTATCGTTTGATCATAGAGCAATAACAGGTGGAGAAGCCACTCGATTTTTAGCAGCTGTCATCCATTATTTGCAAAAAAAATAACGATCGAAGGAGAGTGTCATGACCAAACATCTTAATTTTGACCTTGGTGAAACGGTCGATATGTTGCGTAATTCAGTTCGTCATTTTGCAGATAAAGAGATTGCTCCCCATGCAGCCGATATTGATATTCAAAATAAATTTCCCAATGAACTTTGGAAAAAATTGGGACGTATGGGAATGCTGGGTATCACCGTAGAGGAAGAGTATGGCGGTTCAGGTTTAGGTTATCTTGAACATGCTATTATCATGGAAGAAATTAGTCGTGCATCAGCGTCAGTCGGTCTGAGTTATGGCGCTCATTCTAATTTGTGTATCAATCAGCTTCGATTAAATGGTACGGAAGCGCAAAAGAAAAAATATCTACCCAAGCTATGTAGCGGAGAGTTTGTAGGCGCACTTGCCATGAGTGAAGCTAACTCAGGTTCAGATGTCATGAGTTTGCAACTACGAGCTGAAAAAAAAGGCGATCATTATATGTTAAATGGAACTAAAATGTGGATTACGAATGGTCCTGATGCCGATGTTCTCATTGTTTATGCAAGAACGGATAAAAACGCAGGCTCAAAAGGGATTACCGCTTTTGTTATTGAAAAAGAATTTTTAGGTTTTTCAACGGCACAAAAGTTAGATAAATTAGGTATGCGTGGTTCGAATACTTGTGAGCTTATTTTTGAAAATTGCATGGTTCCCGAAGATAATATTTTAGGTAAGATTAATCAAGGGGCTAAAGTCTTGATGAGCGGCCTGGATTATGAGCGTGTCATATTGGCAGCAGGTCCTATAGGAATTATGCAAGCGGCACTTGATGTGGTTTTGCCTTATGTGCATGATCGCAAACAGTTTGGGAAAGCCATTGGTGAATTTGAACTTATTCAAGCAAAACTTGCTGATATGTATGTTGCACTTATGTCGGGAAGAGCTTATCTTTATTCCATCGCTCGTGCTTGTGATAGAGGTGAAATTACAAGAAAAGATTCAGCCGCAGTTATTTTATATACTTCGGAGAAAGCCACTTGGGTGGCATTACAAGCCATTCAAGTATTAGGCGGAAATGGTTATATCAATGATTTTCCAACGGGTCGGTTTTTGCGAGATGCAAAATTATATGAAATTGGCGCAGGTACCTCTGAAATTCGTCGTATGCTTATTGGTCGAGAATTGTTTGCAGAAACACATTAAAGGAATAAAAAAATGGATTTTCGAACTCAAATAAAGCCAGAAAACGATATTTTTCAGCGTAATAGTGATGTGATGCAATCACTCGTGAATGACCTGAAAAGCAAACTCGCATTGATTGCTAAAGGCGGCAATAAGAAAGCAAGAGAACGACATTTACAACACGGTAAGTTATCTCCACGAGAACGCATTCAATTATTGCTTGATCCAAATTCAGAGTTTTTAGAATTATCAGCTTTTGCCGGTTATGAATTATATAGTGATGAAATACCTGCCGCAGGCATTATCACGGGTGTTGGTCGTATACACCATATTGAATGCATGCTCATCGTGAATGATGCCACAGTAAAAGGCGGCACATATTATCCCATTACCGTCAAAAAGCATTTGCGCGCGCAGCAAATTGCAGCAGAAAATCGATTGCCTTGTATCTATTTAGTCGATTCTGGCGGAGCTTATTTACCAAAACAAGATGAAGTATTTCCCGATGTGAATCATTTCGGACGAATATTTTATAATCAAGCCAATATGTCAGCACAAGGTATTCCACAAATTGCAATAGTGATGGGTTCTTGTACGGCAGGTGGTGCTTATGTTCCAGCAATGGCTGATGTATCTGTCATGGTAAGCAATCAAGCCACTATTTTTTTGGCAGGCCCTCCATTAGTGAAAGCGGCTACTGGCGAAGTCGTGACGGCAGAAGCCTTGGGAGGTGCGGATGTGCATTGCCGGATATCCGGTGTTTCCGATTATTATGCACAAAATGATGAACATGCTTTACGTATCGCAAGACAGATAGTTGCAAATTTAAATTATAAAAAAACGGTATCGCTAGTGCTACGCGAGTCAAAAGAACCTAAACTCGATCCGCATGAACTTTATGGCATCATTCCGGCTGATCCACGTTATCCCTTTGATGTGAAAGAAGTCATTGCAAGAATAGTGGATGCATCGATATTTGATGAATTTAAAGCATTATATGGTAAAACCTTAGTATGCGGTTTTGCACATATTTATGGTATTCCTGTGGGTATCATTGCAAATAATGGAATTTTATTTTCGGAAGCCGCAGTCAAAGGCGCGCATTTTATAGAGCTTTGTTGCCAGCGAAAAATTCCCTTAGTATTTTTGCAAAATATCACAGGATTTATGGTGGGAAGTAAATTTGAAGCAGAAGGTATTGCAAAACATGGCGCAAAATTAGTGATGGCTGTCGCTTGTGCCAATGTGCCTAAATTTACCGTTATTATCGGTGGTAGCTTTGGGGCGGGTAATTATGCCATGTGCGGTCGTGCTTACGATCCCCGTTTTTTATGGATGTGGCCTAATGCGCGTATTGGTGTCATGGGCGGTGAACAAGCGGCTAATGTTTTAGCTCAGGTTACCAAAGAAAAAAAAGAGCGCGCAGGTGAAAGTTTTAGTGCTGATGAAGAAGCAGCCATAAAAGCGCCTATTTTAGAGCAATATGTAAAACAAAGTCATGCATATTATTCAAGCGGACATTTATGGGATGATGGTGTAATTGATCCTATGGATACACGAAAGGTATTAGGGATGAGTCTATCTGCTTCGCTTAATGCGCCAATTCGTGACACAACTTTTGGAATTTTTAGGATGTGATATGGACTTTAATTTTAATTCATTACAAATTGAGAAGCATAATAAATTTATTCTTATTGTGACATTAAGCCGTCCGGATGTGAGAAATGCTATCAATAGCGACATGATTTCAGATTTTAACGTACTTTGGACAGAGTTAACCAATGAGCCAAGTGAATTACGTTGCATTATTGTAACAGGTGAAAACGATGCATTTTGTGCCGGTGCTGATTTGAAAGAACGAAAAAATATGACGATGAATGCTTGGAAATCACAGGTTTCTCAGTTAAGACAGTCCATATTAAGTATGATGTTATGTTCTATACCTATCATTTGCGCAGTTAATGGACCTGCATATGGCGGCGGTTTAGAACTCATTCTTGCAAGTGATTTTGCTTATGCCTCGAAAACCGCAACGTTTGCACAGTCGGAAGTTAAACTAGGGATTATTCCGGGTGCTTTAGGCACACAAAATTTACCAAAAACTTGTGGTTTAAAGCGTGCTAAAGAACTTATTTTTTCAGCGGAACCTTTTTCAGCACGAGAAGCTTACGATTGGGGAATTGTTAATAAAGTATGCGAACCTGAGAGCTTGATGTCTGATGTGTTGATCATCGCTAATAAGATTTGCGAAAATGCACCTCTTGCGGTACGTGAAGCAAAAAAATCGTTAAATATTGCTTTAGAAAGTGATACGAGCACAGGATTTAAAAAAGAATTTGAATATTATCAACGTACTTTAACGTCGAAAGATCGAGAAGAAGGTATTGCGGCATTTATTGAAAAAAGAAAACCTGTTTTTATAGGCGAATAGACTTATGCAACTACCAAAAAAAGTTAAAATAGTTGAAGTAAGCCCGCGCGATGGTTTGCAAAATGAATCAAAGATTATCCCTGCCTCTATAAAAATCGATTTCATTAATCGATTATCTGAAACAGGTTTATCAGTTATTGAAGCCACGAGTTTTGTATCCCCAAAATGGATTCCTCAATTAGCAGATCACTCAGAAGTTTATCAAGGGATAAAAAAACATCATCATATAAACTATCCTGTCATTGTATTTAATAAACAAGGTTTTGAAAATGCGCTTGCTGCGGGTGTGAAAGAAATCGCTGTTTTTACGACTCCTTCAGAATTATTTTGTAAGCGCAATGCAAATTGTACGGTCAAGGAAAGTTTAGAACGAATAAAAGAAATAACACAACTTGCAGCTATGCATCATATACGTGTACGTGGGTATATTTCCTGTGTATTAGGATGTCCATTTGAAGGCGCTATTGATCCTAAGTTAGTTGAAGATATTGCAAAACAACTTATAGATTTAGGTTGCTATGAAATTTCACTAGGAGACACGATAGGAATTGGTACAGCAGGTGCAACTCATACTTTACTCAAAACCGTATTAAAAAATATTACCAAAAATGTTATTGCAGTGCATTTTCACGATACCTATGGTCAAGCGCTAGCAAATATTTACGTTGCATTAGAACATGGTATTCATATTATTGACAGTTCAGTGGCTGGTTTGGGCGGTTGCCCTTATGCAAAAGGTGCAACCGGAAATGTCGCTACCGAAGATGTTTTATATATGTTACATGGCCTAGGTGTAGATACGGGTGTCGATTTAAATAAATTAATGGATGTAGGTTGTTTTATCACAACTTATCTTGAGAGGGAAAATCGTTCGAAAGTTAGTTTAGCTAAGCGATTATCTTAAGCTTGAAATCAAGATGAATAGCTGTTTAAATATTTTAGGATATCTAAAAATAGCTACTTAGATATTTATACGTAAATACTAAAACAGTACTTGTGGATTAGGAGGTAATGGTATGCCAGTTCAAGAGCTTATTGATAGACTTGCTCAAGTTGGAAAAGACTATCCTGTAAAAACTAATACTATATGGGACAAAGTTAGAATATGGGACAAGCATGATAATCAACTTGCTGCAAATCAATTGATGTCTATTACATCTCATGTTGAAAAAGCAGCTTCTGAAAAATTACAAGAAGTACAGGTATTATTAGGACTGGTTCGTGTTCTAAATACTAAAGATTTTGTTTATTCTACAAAATTAATAACAGATATTAAAAAAGTTTTGTCTGACTACCCATCTTTTTATGAGTTAGATGTATATTTACCTGAAAAATCAGATAAAACATGTCCAAATATTAAAGATTTGCGAGAAGCTTTAACTAAGTTGGGTGAATTATTAAGAAATAGATATGAAACAGCTCGGGATGTTGATCTTGATATAAAAAAAGCTCTGAATGCTTGAGTCTTAAATGCGTGTCAAGGTGGGGCATGTTGTTATGCTCCACCTTATTTATTTAAAACACTTTCAAGGATGATTATGATAGTTGCTTATAGCATTGTTCAAAATAAAATTGAATCCATGGAAGTTGAAGTTGGAAATGGCACTGCGATAGACTCAGCGATCTGGATTGATTTGATTTCACCGACTAGACAAGAAGAAAAATTTATCGAAGAACGTATAAAGATAGATATTCCTACCAAAAAAGAAATGAAAGGTATTGAGCAATCCAGTCGTTTATATAAAGATCGTGGTTCAATATTCATGACTGCAATGATGGTTGCACATTCAAAATCTGCTGAACCTAAAGCAGATCCCGTAACATTTATTTTATCAGAACGTAAGTTAATCACCATTCGTTATATTGAGCCGCATTCGTTTAACATGTTTATTCACCTTTTAAAAAAAGCTGATGCGAGTGATTATAGTCCTGAAAAATTTCTCATTGATCTTTATGAAGCAACGACGGATAGACTCGCAGATATTTTAGAAACACTAAGTCATAAGTTCGATGAAATTTCAAAAAAAATATTTCACAATAAAAGCAATGAACCTATCAATTATCATAAATTATTACAAAAAATAGGCTCAAACGGCGACCTTGGCGCAAAAGTACGTGAAAGTTTGGCATCTTTCAATCGCTTATTAGTTTTCTTCGAACAATCCGCAGGTTCTGGTTTTGATATGGATACTAAAGTTAGACTTGCAATTATGATGAAAGATTTGAGTTCTTTAAGTGATTATGCCAGCTTTATCTCTAATAAAGTGAATTTTTTATTAGATGCAACCTTAGGTATGGTAAGCATAGAGCAAAATAATATTATTAAAATATTTTCTGTCGCAGCAGTCATCTTTTTACCACCCACCCTCATCGCTAGTATTTACGGCATGAATTTTCATCATATGCCTGAATTGTATTGGTACATAGGCTATCCTATGGCGATTGTTTTAATGCTTATTTCATCGTTTTTACCTTATCGATATTTTAAAAGTAAAAAGTGGTTGTGAGTTTCATTGTGTATTATGATCTTTATCGAGATATTTCAATTCTGCAACGACTCGTTGCAGAAATTCTGTGGGTCAAAATTTGGTACCGTTTTTAATATAACCCGAGTTGCATCGCTGGAGATTCTGGATATTTGTCAAGATCATTAGCACGAGCGGCAGAGTATACAGAACCATATGAAGTTTGATCTTCTGTAGCATAGCTCAATAATGTTTTTTGAGGGGATGAGTTCATCATTATGTTGTTTAATTTCAGATGACTTGAGATCCATGATAAGACTGATTTGGACTCAGGCGGAACGGGTAACATGCATGCTGGTTTAGGATGTTTTTTTCTCCAATCTGAGGCAATATCATGAAGAGTTTTTTTATTGTTATAAAGCGCTTCTATTTGTAACTTGTATTTATCCCATGGATTTTCAAATGGCGCATCCACAAAATATACTCCAGCAGACGTATTCATCATTTTTTCACGCGCAAACAAGCATTGGAGCAAGATGTCAACAGATCCAGCAATAGAAGATAATAGAATATCTTTTATTTTCACTGTCCTACAAGAAGGATGAGCATTCAAATAAGCACTTCGAACAGTAGAATAAAAAATACATAAAGGCGAAAATATTACTCCCAAAAATCGTATACTTCTCCAACAACAAAAAATAGCGCCAAGTAACGCAAATGGATAGAGTAGACAAATCGTAATGGCAGATGTAATCAAAGCCAGGATTCCACCTAAAGCACCTTGAGCAATTCTTCGAGCAATAGAAGGCGCGCTTTTTTTAGTGTCATCTGGATGAAAGCGCCGAATGAGTTCACGGAAACCTTTATCTTCCATCATTTTACAAATTAAATCATGGTGTTTGTACAATTCTTTTTTAATGGCAACTGTCTTAATCTCTGCTTTTTTTGTTCCACTCATCTCAATCGTGATATAAGAGGGTATTAATTCTTGATAAAATAATTCATTAAATACGAAATCATCTATTTTAATAGTCTTCTGATGATGTGGATTTTTAGAAGTTACTTTAACAGCCTGCTTAGAGGTATAAGCATATGATAACTTATCATTCGGATGTTCGAATGTCATCATGTGATGCATAACAGCATCCGGAAGTTTTGAGAAAATATTACGATTTTGCATTAATATTGACCACTTTAGTTAAATAATGCCTAAATTTTAACATAATTTGTCTTAATTGTGAATATAAGTGTAGGTGCTTGATTAATTAGTAATTATTATGAGGTTGTAAAGGTTTTCGTCTATGACTTATTTAATTAATAATTTCTCCAATTCTCTATCAAAATCACTCTCCACCAACCTATCTCGCTGCTTTTTATAGGCCTCATATTCCTTCACTGCCAGTGCTTGTGCCACTTCATGACTAATTTTTCCCACATGATTCAATATCTCATGTTCATTGAATTTCAAAAAAGCATCTAATTTTATTACCCAATCTTTCATGTACATGACAATACCGCGTTCAGCTTGCATTTCCGCATAATCAAGATACATAGTTACAATTCGATTTAAATCTTCAAGTTCTTTTGTGTTTAAATAATTTTTTGCAATCAGCACATCTGATTCACGGATGGCTCCATTGGGCGCATTTTTCCAAGTAGTCAGCCCCATGTTAGGTTTGGTGCTATCAACTCTTTGATGAATAATTTCTGCAGCTGTTTTGCCTGTGATGGCAAAATGCAGTTTATTCTGTACTGTTGCAAAAAATTGTTTGGTAATATCACTTCCAGTTGAATAGTCTGCACTGCATTGAATATAAATATCGGTAATTTTCTGATACATCCTTCTTTCACTTGCACGGATATCACGTATTCGAGCAAGCTGTTCTTCAAAATAATCTTTACCAAAAATATGACGTGGATTTTTTAGGCGTTCATCATCCATGGTAAAGCCTTTGATAATGTATTCTTTCAGTCTTTCTGTCGCCCAAATGCGGAAGTGCGTTGCCTGTAAGCTATTGACTCGATAACCAACAGAGAGAATTGCATCCAAATTATAGTATTCAATTTCCCTAGTTACCGCTCGATTGCCTTCATTTTGAACTTGTGCCATTTTGGCACAAGTTCGTTTTTTGTCCAATTCGTTTTCAGAATAAATGTTTTGCAGATGTTTAGTCACGGCTGTTCTATCGACACCAAAAAGCTCTCCAATTTTTGCCTGAGTCAGCCAGATGGTTTCATCACGCAAAAACACCTCTATTTTCACATGTCCGTTAGGTGTTTTATAAAGAAAGAATTCTGTAAAATTATTATCTGTCATAGTATTTTTTCCAATCTTTCATAATTTTTATCCTGACCAAAGTCGAAATAAAGCAATCACATTTTATAGATTAACTTTTCTTTGATCCCAGCAGTCTCGTGCTGTGCTTTAGTGAATCTTTTTAATAAGGCATCAACTTTTACGGGTGTAAGAAAATCATTGTTTTCATTAAAAAACCCAGTGACTTTTGATTTAAAAGAAGTATCTATAAAAAAATCTAATGGAGTAGAGCTTTCTTCACAAATATCAGTTAATCTTTGTAACTTGACTAAATAACTATTTGCTTCACTAAAGACTTTATAAGTGTCAGATACTGTATTTTTGATAGCAGGGTCTTTTTGTAAACGTACACAGAATTGTTGAAGTAAAATTAACACATGCGGATCTCGTTGATCAAAATCTTGTAGTTTATGGAAAAAATCCGATGGATGATGAATTGTAAAACTTTGATCTAATAACATATTCATCAAAGAGAATTTACCTTTAGGGATACGTTTGTAGTGGCAGGAGTAGATTACGATTCCAAGTAAGTTTTCCGTTCGATCTGCCTTAGCATTGACGAGCAATGGAGTAATCATTTGATTAAAAGCAATTCTCCCTTTTGCTTGTGCTCTAAGTATAGGATTAGGATTTGCTCCTGCTTCTAGCAACATGGAAACAATTTTTTCATTGCCTCTTCTAGAAGCTTCATAGAGTAAATCGTTTTTTTCCTTATCTACATCTATTTCTTTTAATAATTTAAGGAACTGTTCTTCATTACCAGGTTCCAATGCATGATTCAATTCTTCTGATGGGCGGTATTTAATTTTTCCGTGCCCATATTCCCATTTATCCCAAATATTTTTTGGCATGGTTGTCCTTGATGTTAAGTTATATCAAAAGGTAGATTATGATAAAAAATATATAATCTACCTTAAAAGTGGGGTATAAAAATGAATTATTTTTTCGATTCTTCATCTTTTGTATCAGATGATATACTATCTTCTTTGCTCTCACCACCACCCGCCAATGCTTTTTCAACAAAGGTAATCCATTCTGCCGTTTCTTTAGATTCGGGATCTAATTTAAGCGCACGTTTAAAGGTTTCAAGCGCATCTTCATTAAGTTCAAGATGATGTTGGCAAAGTGCCATATTATAAAACAATCCAAATTGTTCGCCGACAAATTCAATCGCTTGCTTGTAATACTTGAGCGCTTCACCAAAGTTTTTGATGGCATGGAAGAACACACCGATTTCGAATAAGATACATTCAGTTTTTGGCATGAAATAATAATTTGCTGCAAGTCTAGGCATATTTTTTGCCATGAATTGTAAAGTTTCGACATCACTTTCAGCAATCAGCGATGTAATGCGAGGGCTGATTTTTAAATAAATATGCGGGTCCCAGCCTGCGAATTCTAGATGAGCTGCGAGTGTTTCCAAATCATAACTTTCGAAATTATCTCGTACACGACTATGCAGGGTAAAATAATCGGATGGGCTTAGTCTTTCGACTCTTTCTTCAATTTCTGCAGCGGTATTAATTAAATCATTTAATTTAAAACCACTGGCAAATACAGAAGTTCGAATACCTCTACGTGGTGTTTGTAATACCGCATCACCACCTGAATTTTTGAAGTATTCACCGATAGCATGGAAGTTAACCATCATAGAAAAACTTCCATGCCAGGAAATAGCGGGATGTCCTAAATTATCTAAAGACTCGAGTGTTCCATAGCCTTTATCGGTAGAAATAATAAATAATTTATCATTCGATAATTTTTTAAGGAATTTGATAGCATGGAGTGAACCCATGGGAAATAAAAAGCTGGTGGAATGTAATTTTTGTTTATAGTTTTCTAATATACTATCCAGATGCGGATCACCGTAATAAGCACTTTTGATTTCATGAACGTTATAATCGACAGAAATTTTTTCCATCTCAACGGGACGATTATTCTGCATATTTTTTTCATCAGTGGAAAGACTGAAAAGAAGTTCAAAAAGCTTTCCTTCATGTACCGTGAAGGCATCGTGTGATATGGTATCGAAAATATAATTAGCAAATATAGTGAGAGGATTCACTAAAACTTCTGGGCTAAGACGTATATTTTGACGAATTAAACTGATAGGTCTTTCTGCTTCCATATCGTATAGCGCAAAATCGATAATGCCGCTTTCTATATAAGGCTTTAATGCAGGATGTGTTTCCCAATATTTAATATTATGTTTTGTGAAGTCACTCATGACATAGCAGAATTTAATATCATCGATTTGGTGTTGTTTCATCGTTTCAAGTAGCGATTTTACAAAATAATAGCTGAAACGACCTGATCCTGTGCCTAATTCCATAATATAAAATGGATGATTTTTGGCGTCGGGATTTTTTTTGATCCAGTCGCGCATAAAGTTAAGTGTAATTTGAGCATAAGCATAAGCAATAAAAGGATTGCTGGTGATATAAAATGGAACTTGATTCACCCAAGCATTAATCCCTTCTTTATCAAAGTATTCACGTTGTAATCGCCATAAAGCAGATTGCGAAAATCGTTTATGTTGTTCTATGATGACTTTTCGTTCAGTAGTGTCAGGTTTCACAGGTTTTTCCCCATTTATGTTATATATATCTTCTATTATATGTCAGTAATAATCTTCTGAACATCCAGTTTTGAGTTAATTGTATATTTTCATAGGTAAAATGACCAATTCTTTACCTTGTAAATGTAAATACCTTTGTAAGGTATTCGGTGTTTCATTATGGAGTAAACGTGTTGCCCAATTATCGTGCTCAAAAATGAGTTTGCTAGCAAAAAATATACAATTTGGGTATTTTTCTTCAACTTTTTCGGCCAGGGACATGAGCTTTTCGACGATATCCGTTCCAAAACCCGCATAACTTTCGGAAGGAATGCCATATTGTGAACAGTAATCTACAAAATATTGTAGGGTATCGGTGACTTTGTCTCGCATTTTTTCTAAGGCTGTACCTCCAGTAAAGCTTTCTACATCCACAATACCTACACTTAGAAAAATAAAATTTTTAAAATGATTAGGAAAAAGACGTAATACACACAACAAAGTATGCATACCCACTCCAGGATTTTTGCCGATTAAAACAACCGCAGTAGGCTGTTTTGGATCAATAGTAATAGGATGAGGATGTTTTATTGAGCTAATGGGTTGTTTGAGTTGTGCATCAAGTTGAGCTAATTTTTTATTCACAGAAACATAATGTTTGTTGATAAGCAAACACAATCCTATGACTGTTAAAGTAATAATCACGGTGACCCAGCCGCCTGATTGAAATTTCGAAAATAGCGTGACAAGTAACATGCTAGTGGTGACTGCACAGGCGAAAGCAGAAAAGCCTAAACGCCATACCCAGTGTGGTGATGCTTTAGCGCGGTGTTTTGCCCAATAGACACAAAGACCAAGCAAGCATAAAGAAAACGTGACAAATACATTAATGCTATAAAGAATCACTAACCAGGAAACTTCACCACCACTCCATAACAAAATAAGTAATGCTAATATACCAAATACTATGATGCCGTTTTGTACTACCAGACGAGACGAAAGATGTCGGAATCGATTAGGGACCCAATTGTCTAAGGCCATATTGGACAATACGTTAGGACCGGCTAAAAATCCAGAATTTGCTGCAACAAACAGTAAACCCGCTTCTAATAATAAGGTGATGAACAAAACAGTTTTACCTAACCATGAATTCCCTAAAATAGATTGAAACACGACAGCATTTAAGGTTTGGCCAGGAACTGCATGTGCTGACCATAATAAATATAACAATATAATTCCAGCAGCAGTGAAACTTAACGATACTGCCATATAAAACATAGTCCATCTACCTGTTCTGACACGAGGTTCACTTAAACGATTTGCATTATTTGAGACAGCTTCAAGACCCGTATACGTTCCGCTACCTAAGGAATAGGCATGGAATAGAAGCGCAAGCAAGGGCAATAAACCAATGGTTGCAGATAATTCCTTTGTTTCATTGAGAGTATTTGGGATGATAGTTAATAAACCTTTACTATGCGCTGCAATGCCATACACGATCAATGTAAAATGCGTCACAATAAATCCTAGAAAAATAGGCAATAAAATTTTAATCGATTCTTTCATACCGCGCATATTGAGCGTGATTAAAAAAAGAATAAGCAATGCTTCTGCGGGAAGTTTATAATATACTGCGCTCTTAGGGAGAAAGCTAAAAATAGCATCCATCCCCGCTGCAGTGGAAACAGCTATCGTTAATACATAATCGACTATAAGTGCTGCGCCTGAAACTAATCCTACATAAGGTCCAAGCAATTGAGATGCAACTTTGTAACCTCCTCCACCGCTCGGAAAAAGCTCAATCACTTGGTTATACCCGAGGGAGATGATAAAAACAGTGATAGCCATTGCCATGGCAATAAATAGCGCAAGATGTGTATGTTTGCCAAGTGCAATAAATGCTTCTTCAGGACCATAACAAGAAGATGACAAGCCGTCGGCACCTAATCCAACCCATGCTAAAAAAGCAACTAATGAAATATGACGCAATATATTTGGGCTAAAAGGATTGAGAGGATCCCCTATGATATATTGTTTTAATTTTGAAATCGTTGGAATATTCATTTTATTTAGCCTGCATGCGTAAGGCACCATCCAAGCGTATCACTTCCCCATTTAACATGACATTTTCGATGATATGAGTGACTAACATCGCGAACTCCTTGGGATCTGCAAGCCGTTTAGGAAAAGGCACTCCGTCTACGAGCGCAGATCTTGCATCTGTCGTTAGTTTATCAAACATTGGGGTATCTACCAAGCCAGGGGCAATAGTCATGACTCGAATACCAAACTGGGCCAATTCGCGAGCGGCAGGCAAGGTCATCGCAACGATACCGCCTTTGGATGCACTGTAAGCTGTTTGACCGATTTGTCCCTCAAAAGCAGCAATGGATGCAGTATTGATGATGATACCACGCTCTTTTGAGTCACCTAATGGATCTAAAGGGATCATATGCGCGGCTGCCGCTTGCATGAGATTAAAAGTTCCTATCAGATTTACGTTGATGACTTTTCTAAAATCGGCAGGCGGCATAGGGCCTTGTTGATTAATCATGCGTCGACTATGGATAATGCCTGCACAATTAATACAAATTCGCGCTGGCCCAAGTTTTTCTGTCGTCAATTTAACAGCAGTTTCAACGCTATGTTCATCGCTGACATCACAAGCAAGGGCTAAACCTTTTATTTCTGCGGCAATTTTTTCTGCGAGTTCAATATTAGTATCAAATATGGCAACTTTTGCACCCATTTTGCTTAACAATCGCGCAGTTGCAGCGCCCATCCCTGATGCACCACCGCTCACTATTGCGATTGTATTTTTTATTTCCATTATACTTTCCTTTTAAAAATAATATTAATCGTGGATACTACACAAATTTGTATGAAGTAAGGAAGTAGTAATATGAAAATCCTTGTGGCAGTGAAAAGAGTGGTTGATTTTACCGTGCAAATTCGTGTGAAGCCTGATCAAAGCGGCATTGAAACGGCAAACGTTAAAATGTCGATGAATCCGTTTGATGAAATTGCAGTGGAAGAAGCGATACGTTTAAAAGAACAAGGATTCGCTCAGGAAGTGATTGTGATCTCGATTGGAAGTACAGCATCGCAGGAAACATTACGAACAGCACTTGCTATGGGAGCAGATAGAGCCATACTGGTTGAAACTCAAGATGACGTACAACCTTTAGCCGCAGCAAAAATATTAAAATCACTTGTCATAAAAGAATCACCAGAATTAGTTATTCTAGGTAAACAAGCGATTGACAGTGATAATAATCAAGTGGGTCAAATGCTTGCGGGTTTATTGCATTGGGGGCAAGCGACGTTTGCATCTAAAGTCGTGATAGAAAACAATAGTGCTATTGTCACAAGAGAAGTAGATGGCGGTCTTGAAACATTATCCTTAACATTACCCGCCATTATCACAACGGATTTGCGTTTGAATGAACCAAGATTTTTATCGTTACCGAATATTATGCAAGCTAAACGTAAATCGATTACGGTCATGCCAATCGCAGAATTGCAATTGGAATTAGCTCCACGTCTAAAAGTATTGAAAGTCACAGCACCAGAAAAACGTCGTTCAGGTATTAAAGTCAATAGTGTGAAAGAATTAGTAAAACTTTTGAAAGAAGAAGCACGGGTGATTTCATGAAAACATTACTTATTGCAGAACATGACAATAAAAAATTAAAATCGGCGACTTATCATAGCATCACTGCGGCTAAAGCATTAAGCGATGATGTGGATGTATTAGTCATAGGCTTTGATTGTGATGCTGTAGTACGTGAAGCGCAAAAACTTCCCTCTGTGGAGCGTGTCTATGTTGCGAATGCAAAAGACTATGAATATCAACTGGCAGAAAATTCCGCCGAAATAATTTCTGAAATGGCTCGACATTATCATTATATTATTTCATCAGCCAGTACTTTTGGGAAAAATATATTACCAAGAGTTGCGGCATTGTTAGATGTAGCAATGATTGCTGATGTTGTTAAAATTATTTCTTCAGATACATTCATTCGTCCTATTTATGCTGGAAATGCGCTAGCTACTGTGCAATCACTCGATACTATTAAAATTCTTACCATACGCACAACGTCTTTTCCCATGTCTGCTTCTGTGGAAAATTCAAATGCTGTTGTCGAAGTCATTCAAAAAATTATTCCAAATACCTTATCTAAATTTGTGAGTCAAGAACTCACCATCTCTGCAAGACCAGAATTAACCAATGCTCGTATTGTTATTTCAGGCGGACGTGGTTTAAAAAGTGCGGAGAATTTTAAATTATTAGAAGAATTAGCCGATCATTTAGGTGCAGCATTAGGTGCATCACGCGCTGCAGTCGATGCAGGGTTTGCGCCAAACGATTATCAAGTCGGTCAAACAGGTAAAGTGGTTGCACCTGATTTGTATATTGCGGTAGGTATTTCAGGTGCTATTCAACATCTGGCGGGGATGAAAGATAGTAAGGTGATTGTAGCGATAAATAATGATCCTGATGCACCTATTTTTCAAGTGGCGGATTATGGATTGGTAGCGGATTTGTTTACGGCGTTGCCTGAGTTGAAGGCGGAGCTTGGGTAGTAACCTAAATCTAATAGGCAAATCATGCAAGAGGGTTCTCTTTTGGTGGAAGAAGATCGTCTCGATAGGACTCAAGCCGTGGAGCATTATCCAGGCCCCGAAATTTTAGCACGGTCATAGGCCATTTTCGTACCTCATGATTTTGTAACCATTCCTTAATGGCTTCACGAATAAGGGCATTGCGCGAGACGCCTAATTGTTTCGCGGATTGACTGATGGATTTAGCCAGGGAATCTTCTAGATAAATATTGATATTCATAAGCTGAAACTCCAAGTTTTTATATAACATATAACATCTTATATGCCCTTGGTCAATCACTGGGCACAAAATACCCCGCCTCTTTTTCATATCTTTGAAGTATAATAAGAATATAATATACAAAGGACTAAGCAATGCGCATCACCTTTCTAGGCGCAACCAAAACTGTCACAGGTTCAAAATATTTATTAACCTTAGGTAATAAAAATATTTTAGTTGATTGCGGACTTTTTCAGGGGATAAAAGAACTTCGCGCACGGAATTGGGCAAAATTTCCTATTGAACCTAGCTCCATTGATGCAGTGATATTGACACATGCTCATGTCGATCATAGTGGTTATTTGCCTGTGTTAGTTAAAAACGGATTTACGGGCCCTATTTATTGCTCTTCTGCTACAAAAGATTTATGTGCAGTGCTGCTTCCTGATAGCGGATATTTGCAAGAGGAAGAAGCACGCAATGCGAATAAATATGGTTATTCAAAACATAAGCCCGCATTACCGCTTTATACGATGGCTGAAGCTCTTGCGACACTTAAGCAGTTTAAAGAAATCGAATTTAGAAAATATAAAAAAGTTGATGAAGAAACATTTTTTTCATTGATTCCAGCAGGGCATATTTTGGGTGCGTCTTTTGTTGAGTTTAAGCATTTTGGAACGATACTCACTTTTTCAGGTGATTTAGGTCGTCCAGATGATCCCATCATGCATACACCTTCAGTGATACAAGCCGCGGATTACCTGGTTTTAGAAGCAACCTATGGTAATCGTTTACATGAAAAAATTAACCCGCTGGATGAATTGGAAGATGTGATTAATACAACTTTTCTTCGTCATGGTACAGTACTCATTCCATCGTTTGCCGTCGGCAGGGCACAACATATTTTATATTTATTATATCAATTAAAAATCACACAACGCATTCCTCAGATACCCATTTATATCGATAGTCCTTTGGCAAAAAACGCGACGGATATTTTTCTTAAATATAATAAATTACATCGTTTGAGCGCGGAACTTTCGGCAAAGATTTGTGAAATGCCTACTTATGTTAATACAAGAGAAGAATCTAAATTGCTTGATCTTAATCCTGAACCCAAGATTATTATTTCCGCAAGCGGGATGTTAGAAGGCGGACGTGTATTGCATCACATACGTCATTTTGGTCCTGATAAACGTAGTACTATTCTTTTTACAGGTTATCAGGCAGCAGGTACGCGCGGCGCAGATATTCTTAATGGGAAAAATCGAATCAAAATGTTTGGTGAAGTGATTTCAATAAATGCTGAAGTAAAACTATTATCAAATATGTCTGCACATGCGGATTATGATGAAATTTTACAGTGGCTTTCGCATTTCAATCATCCTCCTCGCAAAGTTTTTATCACACATGGTGAAACGGAAGCTGCGGATGCTTTAAAAAATAAAATCGAAGAACAATTGGGTTGGGAGTGTGTGGTGCCTGATTATATGTATACTGAGTTGGTTTAGTGTTTTTCTAATTTGCTATGTCTTCGACTGTAAACAAAATAGACCACTAAGCCAATGGCCATCCATGTCAAAAATCGTTGCCAGGTAATGTCTGATAGATGCACCATTAAATACAAGCAAAATAGGATACCAAGCGAAGGAATAAGTGGATTCCAGGGTAATTTAAAAGAACGAGGTAAGTCAGGATATTGTCGTCTAAGCATGATGACGCCCAAGCAAACACATATAAATGCTGAAAGCGTTCCTATATTTACTAATTCTGCAAGATCGGCTAAAGGTACAAAGCCTGCAATCAATGCTATGATCACACCCATGAAAATAATATTTTTGATAGGTGTTTTTGTATCTGGATTAACTTCTGAAAAAAAGTGCGGCAGCAATCCATCGCGCGAAATCGCAAAAATGATACGTGTTAATCCATAATACATGACTAGCATCACAGTTGTTAAACCTGCGATTGCACCTACTGCAATCATGCCTGCTGCAATCGGATGACCAATATGTAATAAGGCATCTGCAACGGGTGATGGAACGTTTAAAGTCGAATAATGTGCAATGCCGGTTAATAACGCTGCCACGATCACATAAATGATAGTACAGAAAATTAATGAAAAAATAATACCTATGGGAAGATCACGTTGTGGATTTATCGTTTCTTCTGCAGTAGTGGATAGCGCATCGAAACCAATGTATGCAAAAAATACGATAGCCGCACCTTTCGAAACTCCCTCATATCCAAAGGGGAAATAAGGTATCCAATTTTGAGTTTTAAGATTGCCTGCAGCAATCAAGATGAAAAACGCGATAGTGAATAGTTTGATCAAAACTATTACCGCATTAAATCGTGCGCTTTGTTTGACACCCATACATAAGAACAAAGTGATTAAAGCAATAATGAGCATGGCGGGTAAATTGACGATACCACCTATGCTAGGTTCTTTATAAAGTAAGGGTGAAAGATGAATATGGACGGCTTCTAAGCCATTGATAACATAGCCTGACCAACCTACAGCAACTGTTGACACTGAGACCGTGTATTCAAGTATTAATGCCCAACCTATGATCCAGGCGAATAATTCCCCAAAGCTCGAATAAGCATAACCATAGGCACTGCCGCTACCGCCTACGCTAGTCGCTAATTCAGCATAGGAAAGTGCTGAAAATAAGGCGGCTAAACCTGCTAAAACATAAGATAAAGTGACAGCAGGGCCGGCTTTAGTGGCTGCTGCGACCCCCGTCAATACGAAAACGCCTGCGCCAATGATAGCACCAATGCCAAGCAGGGTAAGATCAAAAGCTGTTAATACTCGATGTAGGTCAGAATGTTCCTGATGGGACTTGATGGATTTGGTGCGAAAAAGTTTTTTCATATTTTTCAAGTCCTTATATCAAATTATTGAATAGTATTTCGCCTATTCACAGCTAAATTATAGCACAGCACATAAAGATCACGGCTGTTCCTATAAAATGGTTAAAAAATGATCAATTTAAGACTAAAAATAATTGATATATACCCGTATTTTTTTGATTGATTTATATATAAGAGTGGATTAAGATCGGGAAAAGGGTTGTATAAAATTATCTCAAATAACATAAGAATGAGGAGAGGCTATGCGGAGCGATGCAAGTCCAAGAGTTCGTCAACCATCACCTGAAAAAGGTGTCGTAAGTATCCCTTTACCTCCAGAATACAATGCCAGAGCGATTTCAGGCGACCCAGGCATTATGGGTCCGCTCATGGATATATTCCTGGCTGCAGATAGAGTTCTTACCACCGTTCGTGTAGAAGAAGCTGCTGAGACGATTTATACAGGACAATCAACCCTAGGTGAAATTAATCTTTGGATGAACGCGCATTCAGAGGCATCTCTTTCTTTTTATGCGCTATTAGCAGTGTATGGACTATATAATGCGCATACTGATCATGTGGAGCAAAAGAGAAAAGATAAAGAGAAACAGAATATATATAAACATTTGAAATTAGCTAAAGAAAAAGCAATCTACGAGAAAAAAAGAAGAAGACCAACTGATATTCAAAGGAACCGAAGAAGAAGAACAGATAAAAGAAATTATTTGGAATCAGAAAAAATATAATTTAGATTTTTATCTTAATCGGATACGTGAACGTTTAAAAGTACGTATTTATGATAAGTCGACAGGTCGATATAAATTTATAGATAAATACAGTTCTATTGAGATGGATTATAAAAATAATGCGTTGATTTTTACGCCATATGTATATGTTGAAGCAACGGAGCAAGCAAAACGAGAGAAGTTCCGATCTATTTGGAACAATGGTGTTAAATCATTTTTCAGATCTGTTCGGGAATATGGTGTTAAATCATTTTTCGGATCTATTTGGGAATATTATGTTGAACCATTTTTCGGATCTGTTTGGGAACATGGTGTTAAACCCTTTTATCGAGCAGGTGGGTTTGCGGGTTTTGCTTTTTGGTTAATTTGGATGTCGGCAACCGCCGTAACAGGTATACAGCTCGAAGGCATAGCAGGTGTTCTACCATGGGTGGGAGTGGGTGTGCCCGCAGGTTTCGGTCTTATGCATTTGGGATTGTATTATTATAATGCCTTGAAACACGGTGGTTTTGAAAAAGCACGTCAACATGCTGAAGCTGTTGCTGATTTTGATGTGATGTTGAAGGCATTGAAAAAAAGAGAATATGAACGTGAGATGGAGTATTTAAGTAAGTGTAGACAAGACATAAAAAACTTAAGTTTAAGCCTTAAATTATCAGTTAAAGAAACATTGAAACCAAAGTTTCATAAAGAAGTGGGTATACAGACGCCAAATGGTGCATTAGGGAGGCCACTTGTTAGAGGTGCGTTTGCTATTGTTTCTAATTCTGCTTCGAATTGGACGGATGCAACTTCATTGTCGTGGTATCTCAAAGTATTCGTGGAAACAGCTTATATTGGCATATTGTCAGCGCCATTGATTGGAACCGTGGTAGGTAGTGTCTTGCTTGGTCTTGCATGTACCTTTGGTATTTATAGTGGTTATAGACAATATAAAGCAGCTAAAGAAGCTTCAGAAGATACATTGAAATCAAATCAAGGAAAAACACTTATAACTTTAGATAAATTTAAAGAACTTTGTGAAACTCGCCAGAAGGATTTAGATGCTCTTATAAATAAAATGTATAGTTATAAAGTAAATCATCCTGAATTCTATATACCAAGTGTTTTTGATATTCCTGAAAAAAATCCAGGAGACGAAAAACCAAAAAGCTTTTTGGGCAAATGCAGAGAAAAAATTTATGATGTGAGCGTTGTTATTAGAAATCATCCCATCATTGAAGCTTGGGATAAGAATTTATCCGGGATATTTCTTGGAAGAGTGCTCTTTACCACAACTGCACCTTTTGTATTAGCGCCAATATTGCCTGTCATAGTAACAGGACCTGTAGGGATAGCTGTTATTGCGGGTGTAGGTTTAGCATTTCTAGCTGTAAAATGGTATGAAAAATATCAGGCTAAAAAAGAAGAACGTATAAAAGCATTGGCAATCAAGCTCGATGGAGTGGAGGAGCGGATTAAAATGGCGGAGTTTGCTAAAGGTAATATGAAAATGAGAAAAGATTTGAAAGATAAAATGAAAGATAAAATGAAAGATAAAATGGATGAAGCAACAAAAACAGCAGTGGAGCAATATTATAATAAACAACCACGAAACATTGTTTCTAATGAAACATCCTTAACAGAAGGAGCTGAACAAAAAGGAAATAATGTTCCTGTACGTAGCGGAAAATTATTTGATCTGTTAGTTGCGACATCTAGTACCAAAGAAGAAGCGAACGACGAACGAAGAAAAGCACGAAGAGAAGCAAAAGTAGCAAGCATGTAAAATGACTTTGGTGGGCGCGGTCAAAAAGCGCCCACCCTGCATTTATTAAACACACAAGCTATAAAGTATCGCCGAAATCGCCACACACCCCACAAACACCACAAAAACATTACTAGGCTTATTCGCATACGCTCTCATAGCCGGAACTTTATGAATCGCATACATAGGCATCAAAAATAACAACACAGCAATCACAGGGCCGCCCAAGGTTTCAATCATTCCCAGAATACTTGGATTTAAGGTTGCAACGATCCAGGCAGTGACACCCATAATTAACGCACTTGCCCAATCCAGGGTTTTGTGATGTATTGTTTTTCCGCGGTCACGTAAAAATTTAATAATAATTCCATGAAACCCTTCGCTTGCTCCTAAATAATGACCCAGGAATGATTTACTAATGGCAACTAATGCAATCATAGGCGCAACATAAGCAAAGATAGGATTATTAAGATGATTCGCAAGATATGACAATATAGAAATATTTTGTTCTTTTGCAGCAAGCAAATCAGCAGGTGTCAAGCTAAACACACAACTGAATACAAAGAACATGACAGTACATACCATCATGATATGGCTTAATTTTAGAATACGCGAACTCTTGTTTTCAGCATCCTTTCCATAAGCATCTTTTTGAGTCATTGCAAAGGAAGAAATAATAGGAGAATGATTAAAAGAAAAAACCATGACAGGAATAGCGAGCCAAAGCGTTTTTGCAAAATTCTTATCTATTTGAAACTGACCCGCTTGTTCCAGGACCGCACCGTTCCATTGCGGTATAAGATAAATGGCTAAACTCATCAACGCAAAAATAAATGGAAATACTAATATGCTCATGGTTTTCACGACAATATTTCTTCCAGAACGTGCCACTATCATCAGCAAAAATACGAGTATACCCGCAAGTAGAGCACGTGGCGGCGCTGCCATATGCAATTGATTGACCATTAAGGAGGAAACCGTATTTGTCACAGCAACACTATAAACTAATAGAATAGGATAAATTGCAAAAAAATAGAGAAGAGTAATAAATTTTCCTGCTGTTTTACCAAAATGTTCCTCG
>Ga0207028_1045_pt1 | contig 32428 bp, 24 predicted proteins | sample Alteio_BWMinCont_41_FD_153287 | JGI IMG/M metagenome (GOLD analysis project Ga0207028, IMG submission 153287) | Enriched cells from forest soil in Barre Woods Harvard Forest LTER site, Petersham, Massachusetts, United States -... | ecosystem: Environmental > Terrestrial > Soil > Temperate forest >... | reverse complement strand
ATGGCTTAGTGCAAGTGTTGGAGTGGGATTTAATAAAGCCACGGATTTCAGCAACACACCCATTATTTTTGAAGCTTTACCTAATGCTAATTTTACATCAAATACCTGTACAACATTGACTTATACCGTAGGCGCTGGTGTGCAAGCACAAGTGAATAAGCATTGGCAAATAGGTGCAGGATATGAATTTGCAGATTGGGGCAAAAGTGAATTGGGTCGTGCAAATGGTCAAACTATGAATAACGGACTTAGCCTCAATCATTTATATACGAATGGAGTTTTATTTAATCTCACATATCTTGCATAAGGATAGTGTCATGAAGAGAAAATATGTCATCTCTATAAGCATTATTGGAATATTATTATGGATTAATGCGGTCGACGCGGGGACTCCAGTATGGACTTTTACACCTTTAACACCTACAACTATTTCCGTTGCATCCAACACGAGCGCTACCATCAAATATCGAGTCACTAATCAATCCAACAAGCCCCATACTTTAACGATGACACCCATTCAAGGTATCGCTCAAATCACTATTGGAGAAGGTGTGTGTGGTAATACTTTTACGCTACCGAGTAAAGGTTCATCTTGTATTCTATCGTTACAAGCAAATGGCAGTCTGTTAGCTCCGGCTACCTATAATGGTCCTGTAGTTTGTGAAGCTGGTTCAACGAATCAGTGTTATCGTCCCAATGCCGCAACTATTTTACAAATTACAAAAGCTCCGCCAATCACTCTTCCCTCGGGTTGTATAGAAACCGAAAACAATAATATTCAATGTACGCTTTCGCCGAATTACGGGTTCACTAATATGCCGTATGCTTTATGCAGAAGTGCTCAATGCGATTATAATGGTGTGCAAACCAGTGTGACATGCAGCTGTCTATTAATATCCTCTTATCAAGGAGCCTATTCAGCCTCTATTTCACCATCGGATTATAATACAAGCAAACCCGTTGGAAATACAGTGACGTCCACTTATTCCATGGTTAATTCAAGTGGTGAAACACCAACAGATTGTCCTTCTGGGCCTTTTGCAAATTGTTTCGGCGCACCTTGTGTAGTCAATGGCAACAGTGTTACTTGTACTTGTCCAGTGGTAACGAGTACTTATATAGCTCCAGAAACGAATTGTACTTTAAGCAATAAAATATGGAGCGCAACAAGCGTTAGTTCATTTCCCGACATCGAAGCGGCAATGTTGTATATGTATAATACTTTTTTTGGGGGGAGCATTCCTTCGTAAAGAAATTTCCTTCTTTTAATTTCTCTTAAAAATGTCATTGTTTTGGGGCTAATAGGAGATAGGTTGTCATGGTACCTATGCCTTTAATAGCTATGTCGCCACGTTTTTCAAATTCAAAATCATCCTTCAGCATTAAATAAGTACTTTCAGCCACTTGAATTTGATTCGCTATACCTTGAGACTCCATTCGGCTTGCAATATTGACTGTCTTTCCCCAGACATCATAGCTAAATTTTTTGAATCCAACAATGCCTGCTGTCACAGCACCACTGGCAATTCCAATACGTATTTGGTAGTGAGTATTATTTTCAATATTATATTCGGACAATGTCTTTTTCATAGCTAATGCAATATTGGCGATTATCTTTGCGTGATTTTGATTAGGATCAGGTAATCCTGATACTAACATATAAGAATCTCCTATTGTTTTAATTTTTTCAGCTTGAAAGTTTTCTAGAATAGTATCAAAACGTGAAAATATATTATTGAGAAATTCAACAACATTTTCTGGCGGCATGTAATTTGAGAATTCCGTGAATCCTACGATATCAATAAATAATACTGTTGCTTCAAAATTATCTGCAATGGTACGTTCACCGTACTTTAGACGTTCTGCAATGGTAACAGGTAAAATATTTAATAATAATTGTCCAGTACGTTCTTCAGCACGTCGAATATTTTCTGCCACAAGACGTGCTAACAATATAATTAAACCTAATGTTAGAGCAAACAGCAAATATAATTGATGCCTTAAATGTACTATCGGGATAAATACTTCTGATAAATTGACTTTTACTAAAATTCCCCATCCTAATGAAGGTAAATAACCCCATGCAGAAAGTATTTCCTTGTTATTTTGATCTATCATTTGAGCAAATCCTGATGTTCCTTGCCCTGCTTCTTTGAGTATTTTCCCCAGTTTAATTTTGCTTAACTCATTCATCTCACTGAGATTGATTTCTTTTTTAGAGCTGATGATGCGTTCTTTACCATTGGGTTGTGCCATGAGTGTTTCGCCGCTTCGTCCTAGATTTGCTGTCGATGCTAATACTTCTTGAATTTTATAACTAGGCAAAGATAACACTAAAATTGCAGTAATATGTCCAAGTTCGAATATAGGTGCTGCCAGATAAAAATGTGGATTCAACTTATTATTATCCATTTCAATATCCGAAATTTCTACTGACATTAAAGTATTTGCATCATCAAATACTTTGATCAGTTGTTTGTAAACATGAGGGATTTGTTGAATGTTTTTACCACTTAATGTTGGAGTATTTTCGCTATATAAAATATCTCCTGATGGTGAAATAAGAAAAACATCACTGTAATCTTGATATGAAATATTCAAATAATAACCCAATTCTTTTTTTGCAATAAGTTGAAGTTTTTGAAAATTAGAATTTTTTTTAAATTCTTGCACAAGGCGACTGATTTCTGGATTGGATGATAATTCATGGATATCTGCTTTTCTTTCTTCAATATAATTTTCAATTTGGTATATTTTTTCTTGTGTGATATGCAATAAGCGTTCTTTAACTTGATCTAATAAAGCTTTTTTTGCAAATTCGTAGGTAAAAACGGTTGCTATTAACAATGGTAATAATGCGATTAATAGCAGCCAAGCTAACAAATTGGATTGAGAAAATAATCGCTCAAGCGTAAAACGCTTTATGATGGTTGATTTGTTTTTTGGTAGTTGCCCCATTGCTGTCCCCATTTTTCATACAACTGTTGGAGTAAATTTTGCCATTCAGCTTTAGATTTGAATGGCGGATAAGGTTCTGGTGGAATGGGTTTGGCAGATCTCCAAACTTCTTTGATTTGACCATTTTCTAAAAATTGGCCTATACGTACTATTCTCCAAGTATGTTGATTATATGGATCAATATACACTGGGCCAGAAGGAGAATGTAAACTTTGACGTAATATAGTATTTCGCACTGCTAAAACATCATCAGTTCCTGCATCTAGTACGGCTTGCGCCCATAATTTTACGCCCATATAGACTGATGCCATGGGATCAGTGGTCACTCTATCTTGCCCAAAACGTTTTTTAAATCGTTTTACAAAAGCTATATTTTCCGGGTCATTAATACTTTCAAAATAACTCCATGCGGCATAATTTCCTGCTATATATTTTATGTTAAATTCCTGAACCTGGCCTTCACCTATAGCAAATGTTAATACAGGAATTTTTTGAGAGCTAATGCCTGCTTGATGTAAAGCTTCAAAAAAAAATTTATTACTGCTTGCAACAAGCGTATGTAATATAACTTGAGGTTTTGTAGCAAGTATATGTTGAATAATGGGTTGCATTTTATTATCACCCAAGAGAATATAATCTTCTCCTACTACTTGTCCGCCTAAATTCGCAATTTCTGTTTTAATAATTTCATTAGCAATATGAGGCCATATATAATCTGAGCCAACTAGATAAAAACGTTTGCCCAAGTGATCTATAGCCCATTTTATAGCTGGAATAAATTGTTGATTAGGTGCGTCACCTAAGTAAATGATATTTGGAGATTGCTCTAGACCTTCGTAAGCAACGGGATACATTAATAAATGGTTTTCGTGTTCAACCACTTCTTTTACACGTTTTCGACAGGAAGATGTAAGACAGCCAAATATCACGCTGACTTTTTCTTTTTTAATAAGTCGATTAGCTTCTTTAGCAAAGACCTCATCTGAAGATCGACCATCCGCAAGTACAATGTCGATTTTACGTTGTAACAAGCCGCCTTGAGCATTTATTTCTTCTATAGCGAGTATTGTTGCATCAATTAATAATCGATCGCTGCCAGCAAACTCTCCAGTTTGAGAAAATAATACTCCTACTTTAATAGGAGATTGTGGATACCATGACGGCTTAATTAATAAAATAAAAGTGATGATAATAGTAAATAATATCATTGCAGTGATGGTAATTTGTAGAAATCTACTTATTTTCATTCTAGCTCCAGCTTCGTACAATGATTCATAGATTATAAACGATTTTGACATATTCTTTTAAACGAGCGCAATATTAACCCATCATTTCATAAAAATTTAATAATAATCATGTGGTTACATATCATGCATACTTATAAAATAGATTATGAGATAATATTAAAATAGGATTGCATTAGGTAATACTGTCAACATGGATCAGTCTACATTTCAAGATTTCCAGCCATTAAAAAATATCCATATGATAATGCTTGCTATTGTGGTTGGAATTATGAGCGGCATAGGTGCCATACTTTTTCGTATGCTTCTTGATAGTATTATCAAAATTTGTTTTTTTGATAATGGACATATATTTTATGATTCAACACAGCATTTACCGCTTTTTAACTATAAGATTTTGATTATTCTAGTTCCAGTCATAGGTGCATGCATCGTCACATTTCTCACAACCCGTTTTGCACTCGAAGCTAAAGGCCATGGCGTACCAGAAGCCCTCTACGCTATTCATTACAAACAAGGTAAAATTTCTCCTGCTGTAGCTTTAATTAAAGTTCTAGCATCGGCAGTGACCATTGGAACAGGAGGTTCAGCAGGACGTGAAGGACCTATTATTCAAATTGGTGCCTCGCTTGGCTCTACCCTGGGTCAATTAATATCGATGCCAAACCAACAGAGAATTATTTTAGTTGCGGCAGGAGCTGGTGCAGGGATTGCAGCCACATTTGGTGCGCCTGTCACTGGATTAATATTTGCGATCGAACTCATGCTTGTATCAGTGGATATGATGAGTGTTAGTGTGGTAGCTATCGCTGTTGTTAGCGCAACATTTGTGTCATATTATGCTTTTGGTACCATACCTGAATTCACCTCTCCAATCATCATGTCAAATGTAAGTTATCAACAATATTTGATAATATTAATTTCTTTGATTCCTTTTTCATTTCTTGTTGGAATTGCTTCATTTGCTTTTATTAGACTTATGTATTTTATGGAAATATCATTTTTAAATATTTTTGATAATCCTTATATTCGACACATGATGGGTATGGCTTTCGTTGGTATCATTTTATATGTATTTGCAAATTATTTTGGTCATTATTACGTTGAAGGGATAGGATATTCCACTATTAATGATATATTTCAATTTTTATTAACAAATCCATGGTTATTGCTCTTACTTTGTTTATTCAAAATACTTGCGACATGTTTAACGCTCGGATCGGGAGGCTCAGGTGGTATCTTTTCCCCGTCATTATTTATTGGAGCAACTTTGGGCGCTGCCTATGGGATTATGATGAATTATCTATTACCAGGATATGAATTAAATCCTCTTATTTTTGTTACAGCAGGTATGGCAGGTATTGTTGGAGGTTCAACAGGATTAATTGTTACAGCAATTCTACTTACCTTCGAAATTACTAGAGATTATACCAATATTTTACCTATTATAATGACTGTTGCTATTTCGTGCGTTATACGTATGAAACTTTGTAATGAAACTATTTTTACATTGAGATTGCATAAACAAGGTTTTTTTGTTTCAGATATCTTAGTAAGAAAATGAAGTGACACAGCATTTAATTCAAGATAAACACTGCATCACCTATGTTTCCTAGGTCATTTGTTTCAAAACATCAGAAGTGATATCAACCTTGTTATTTATATAAAGCATGTTTGTTTGCTGTTCAATAAGATCAAAATTCCCATCTTTAGCAATTTTACCTATCACATTAGTTAATTTACTCATGAATTTTTGTAAAGATTGATCTTTTGCTATTGTTATATCTCGCTCAAATGATGCACTTAAGATCTGAACATTTGCTTTATCTGATAAAATTTTGTTTTGCAATTTACTGCGTTCATCCGAACTTAAATTTGCTGAAGTATTCAGCTTTGAGACGCTATCCTGTAATTTTTGATTAGCTGCATTAATCTCATCTTGACGGGGCTTAAATTTTTTGGATAAATCGTCATTTAATGATATCATCAGAGGTGATTTTTGTATCACTTGATTCATGTCCACAATACCGATTTTTAACGTATCTGCCGCAAATACAGCTGTTGAAATAAATATGCAAAATAGTATTATTGATAGAATTTTTTTCATAATATAGTCCTTTATATTGTAAAATATGATATAGTGCTTATACAGTTAAATATTGTATAGTTTTATCTATTTAAAGTCATGTATTTAACAATGATTGACTAAACTGGTCCCTTTTGTTTCCTTAACAAAAAAGAATATGACAAAGGTCGTAATCAAAGCACAAAAAGTAATATAAAAAGCTGGTGCTAACATATAATGCGTTTTATATACCAACCATTCACTCACGATAGGCACTGTTCCACCGAAAATACCATTACCAACATTATAGCCTAAAGATAAACCGGTATAACGTGCTGATAATGGATAATTCTCAACAACAGCGACTGATGTGGTACCTTGTTCTAATGAACTTGCAATAGTGTATAAAACCAGAGTCACTAAGGCCATATTAGCATACCCAAGATGCATGACGACAAAACCTGGGATAGTCACTAAAATGACAAAAATGGCATTAAATAATAACATTCGACGTCTGCCAATGTAATCACAAATCATTCCTGCAAGCGGCACCAGGATAATCATGCAACACATTAATATGGATATTAATGTAGTTGTTTGAAATAAAGGTAGTTTCAATGTACTACCTAAATATAAAGGCACATAGATAAAACAAAAATAATAAAATGTACTGCCCATGCAAACCAAACCTACGGTACGTAACACAAACGGCATATCAAACTTGAACATTGTTTTTATGGGATTTGCAACAATGAGTCGATTTTTTTTGATATATTCAAATGCACTTGTTTCTTGCATTTTCAATCGAGTCATATAAATAAACAAACAAAATATACCGCTTAATATGTAAGGTATACGCCAACCCCACTCCATAAATAATTTGTCGCTAAAAAAATAAGAAGTCATTCCACCGACGATGGATGCAAGCAAAATACCTAAATTAGCACCCGTCCCCGCAAATGCAGTGATTGTCGCGCGATATTTAGAAGGTGCAGATTCAGCTAAATAAATTAAATTACCACTATATTCACCACCCAAGCTAATGCCTTGCCATACTCGAACTATCATCAATAAAATGGGAGCATAAATGCCTATATGATAATAAGTGGGTAACAAACCAATGAATAAGGTAGGTAGAGAAATCATTAATATAGATAATCGTAATGTTTTTGAACGGCCTTGCTTATCACCCATATAACCAAATATCAAAGCACCTATAGGTCTACAAAGAAAGCCCACTGCAAAAATACTTAACGTTTCAATCAAAGCAATGCGTGGATTTGTATGAGGAAAAAATAGTTGGCTAAAAATAGGAGAATATATGGCAAATAATCCGAAGTCATACCACTCTAAAATATTGCCTAAACTGCTACTAATGATTGATCTAATGCGCATATTTAATGCTATAACGCTTCATAATTTAATAAAAATATCACAATGTAGTCATATTATCAAATAATTTTACATAAAGTCACCCTCTCGTCTTTTATTATGATGTAAAATAAAGAGATATGGGAGAAATGTAATGAAGATACAAAAAAGTTACATTAATACATTACTCATAATAGCATTAGTCATATTAACCATTAGCAATATCATAGCTTATCGACAAATACAAAAATCTGTTTATTCTAGCACTTGGATCTCTCATACGTATAACGTTATAGAAACTGCTACTGATTTGCAACTTGAGCTCGGCAATCTAGATTTGCAAATCAAGCAATCTTTCATTCGAAATCAAGCATTAACTTCGAAATATTTTTCAATGTTTTCTAACAAAATTCAAAATGATATATTGCATATGCGTTATTTAACACAAGATAATCCTATTCAACAACGCAATATAGACAAACTAGAACCACTAACCAAAGAAAAGCTTGCTCTTTTACAAAAAAACTTAATTATAAATTCAAGTAAAATGATAAATAAAAATCAAGCTGAATTAGAAAAATCTATTTCACAACTCATCAATGATATTAAAAAAGAAGAAAAAAATTTACTGGAAAAGAGAGAAACGAATTATCAGTTAACTACCCACGCAAGTAATTTTATTTTTATCTTCGTAGCTAGTTTAGGTGAGGGTTTATTTTTATTAACCATAATTCTTGTAAATAATTTTTTAAAACAACGAGATTATGCAGAACAGCATAAAAAAATTACTGACGAGCGTTTGCGATTATTTCTTGATAGTTGCAAAGATTACGCTTTTATAATCTTAGATTCTCGTGGATATATTACAAATTGGAATAAAGGAGCAGAACGAATTAAGGGATATAAAGCGAGAGAAATTATAGGGAAACATTTTTCTATATTTTTTCCAGAACAAAAAATCAAAGAACATTTCCCGGATGAAGAATTAGAAATTTCAAAAAAATATGGGCATTACGAAGATGAAGGATGGCGTATACGTAAAGATGGTTCAAAATTTTTGGCTAATGTCATTATTACACCACTTTATGATTCTAATCATCATTTGATTGGCTTTGGGAAAGTGACGCGTGATTTGACTGAGCGAAAACAATCAGAAGATGAAATAACCTACTTATCAAGTCACGACACATTAACTCATTTATATAACAGATCAGCATTTATAGATACTTTACGAAATGAAATTCAAAAGGCATCTCAGACAAATGCTTCGCTCGCGATCATGATGCTTGATTTAGATCATTTCAAAACGATAAATGATACATTTGGCCATCATATTGGCGATCAATTATTAATTATGATCGCCGGATATTTACAAGAGAGCATACATGTAGGAGATTATGTTGCACGATTTGGAGGAGACGAATTTGTTATTATATTACCTAACATTAAAGATGAAACGAATATTACACATCTTGCTGAAACATTAATAAGTCGTTTTAATAAGCCATTCAAAATAGAAAACCATTACTTCCATGCGACAGTTAGCATAGGTATCGCGATTTTTCCACATGCAGGAATAGATGAAGTATCATTAGTTAAAAATGCTGACATCGCCTTATATTCCGTTAAAGAATTAGGTCGGAATCATTATCAAATTTATTCTGATAAAATAAGCTTAATTTTCAAACATAGATCTCAATTAGAAAGTATGCTGCCAAACGCCATCGAAAAAAATCAATTTTTCCTGGTATATCAACCTCAACATAGCTTACCAGGTAAAGAAATCATAGGTATCGAGGTTTTATTACGTTGGCAACATCCAGAATTAGGATTGGTATCACCGAATGATTTTATACCTATTGCTGAAAAAAACGGAATCATAGTTCAAATTGGAGAGTGGGTACTAAAAAAAGCATGTTCACAATATGTCATATGGCAATCTAATGGTTTAATAGCGGATGATTTGAAACTTTCTGTTAATGTATCTCCAAAGCAATTATCAGAACGTTTTATAAATTCTTTTGTTTCTATCCTGAACGATACAAAAATGTCGCCTCATAACTTGGTACTGGAGCTCACAGAAACAGCAGTAATGACAAGTACGATTGATATCGATCCTATTTTTAAAAAGTTACAAGATATTGGTATTAGTATCTCAATCGATGATTTTGGTATGGGTTATTCCTCACTAAGCCGACTTAAAAATTTACCTATCACTTCACTAAAAATAGATAAATCATTTATAGATGTCCTTGATAAAGACCCTGATGATGCAGTGATTGTTAAATCGATTATAGCTTTAGGTAACAGTTTAGGTTTAAATGTGATTCCAGAAGGCGTAGAAACCGACAAACAACTTCAATTGCTCATCAAATATCAGTGTAAAACGGTACAAGGATTTTACTTTGGAAAAGAACCACTGAGATCCTATGATATGACTCAGTTATTACAAAGTAAGCGTCTGTCTTAATTCTACATCAACGAACTTTTGCCTTGATTTGTTCAAAGATTTTGCTACTATTTAAGGTATTAAAAATATATTAAAACCCCCAGAGAAAAATCATGTTATACAAACGTCTTAAAAAGCTGCGACTTAAATACAAAAAAACCAGTATTTTCATTGTATTAGTCATTTTAATCAGCATTTCTTATATACTTTATCATGCGATACGTTCCAATATTATGCCGCCACAAAATGCAAAAGTAGTCGAGGTTGAGATAGCTAAACTACAAACTATTCAACAAACAGCGCGGTTTATAGGTACCCTACGGTCCGAACAATCCACAACGCTGGTCGCGAAATCCAAGGGTATACTTGATCGCTTTGTAAACTCAGGCCAACATGTGAAAAAAGGCGAACTTATTGCCCAAATAGACAATAAAGATATTGAACGGAATTTCAAGCTCTCTCAAGATATGGAGCATATAGCCAAACTACAATATGACAGATTCAGTCAACTTCAAAAAACAGGTGTCATTAGTCAAAATGCATTAGAAGAGAAAAAAGGAACTTTAATTGACTCCCAAAAGAAATTGACGGATGCCAAAATAGCGATGGACGAAATTAAAATCTATGCCCCTTTTGATGGCATCGTAGGCATTTTCAAAATTCGTGAAGGTTCTCAAGTTCAAGAAGGAGATGTTTTAGTAAGCTTCTACGATCCATCATCAACAATCGTTGAATTTGATGTTCCTTTATCCATTATGAATGTTATTCATGATGGCAGCACTGTGTTTATTGATAAAAAGCCATATCCATTGACTTACATCCAAAAAATGCTAGATGAAGAAACGCATATGTCACCCGCTTATGTCAACATTGATTGTAATAATTGCATTATAGGTTCTACAATTGATGTCAATTTGGTTGTTAGAGACAAAAATTCTGTTATTGTTGTTCCTTTTGAAGCTGTATTTTTGCGTGAAGGTAAGACTTTTGTCTATATCGTCAAAGATGATAAAGCAAGCTTAACACCCGTCGAACTTGGTATTAGAGAAAAAGAATTAGTCGAAATTACTTCTGGGCTACAAAAAAATGATGTTGTTATCGTAAGAGGCCAAGCACGTCTTTATCCTGGTGTACCTGTCATCATAGACAAAGAAAATTCAAAAAATAATCAGGCTAAAAAGTAATGACTATCACTAACTATTTTATAAAACATCCTGTCATGGCATTAATATTAAATGCCATGATTCTTATTATTGGCGCTCTTTGTTTTAATACATTATCGCTGCGTGAATATCCTGAAATTCATTTTCCAAATATATCGATTTACGCCAATTATCCCAATGCAAGTGCAGAATTAGTCGAAACGTCAGTGACATATATTCTTGAAGATCAACTTGCAGGTATAGAAGGAATTGATTCTATTGTATCTGATTCAAAACATGGATCCAGTCAGATTACGCTTACCTTCAAAAATGGAACCTCCATCGATAGGGCTATGCTTGCCGTCAGAGAAGCGATTGGTCTCGCAAGAAATCAATTACCTCAAGTTGTCAAAGATCCTATTATTGAACGTAAAACTGTTTCCAGTGGTATGCCATTTATCGTTTTATCACTGGAATCCACTTCAATGGATTTTGCTGCATTGACGCATTATGCCAATATCAATTTAAAAAATGCTTTTAGAGGCATTAAGGGTGTTTCATCTGTAGAGATATGGGGACAACCTTACACCTATAATATCTTACTTAACCCACTTAAAATGTATACGTTTGGTGTCAATGCAGACGAAGTATTTAATGCCGTACAGAGAAGTAATGTGTCCTTACCGGTAGGAAAATTTCAAAATCAAATACCTTCGACCTTAAATGCTGAATTAAAAAAAGATACCGATTTTGAAAATATTGTTATTAAAGAAAAGAATACAAATGATCCACAACACAAACGCAAATCCGTGTTATTAAAAGATATTGCAGATATTTCCCTAAAAACTGACAATGAAAGATTTCGTGTGCGAATCAATGGTAAACCAGGCTTAGCCATTGCGATTAACCGTACCAATGATGGCAATCCTTTAGATGTTTCAAGTTTAGTTCATACACAGCTCATAGGACTTAAAAGTAATTTGCCCCAAGGTTTAACGATTAATATCATTTCGGATCAAGCTGATTTTGTCAGATCATCACTATCTAATATTAAATCCTCTATTTTCGAAGCCATTATTTTTGTATTAGTCATTGTTTTTCTATTTTTAAGAAATATGAAAGCAACCCTCATTCCACTTGTTACCATACCTATTTCACTGGTGGGATCTTTTATATTTTTAAAAGCATTTGGATGCTCTATTAATATTATTACTTTAATGGCTATGGTTTTAGCAGTAGGATTAGTCGTTGATGATGCTATCGTTATGCTAGAAAATATTCAACGACACATCGATCAAGGATTATCAGCTTATCATGCCGCATTAAAAGGATCTAAGGAAATTGGTTTTGCCATTGTAGCCATGACACTTACACTTACCAGCGTTTATGCACCATTAGCATTTATTTCTGGAACCGTCGGTCAAATTTTTACTGAGTTTGCAGTGGCCCTCGCTGGCAGTGTTTTTATTTCAGGTATTGTTGCATTAACACTTTCTCCCTTAATGTGCGCCAATACATTATCGAAAAAAGAATTGCCTTTATGGCCTGAAATCGATCGTTTTATTGAAAAACTTTCGCATAACTATCGTCACATTTTAACTATCCTAATACGCCGTTCAAAAACTTGTATTCTTGTGATCTTAGGAATATTTGCTTGTATTTATTTTCTCATCAACATGATTCCTAGCGAGATGGCGCCAAAAGAAGATAGAAGTTTAATAGGTGTTTTTCTTCCGCCTATTCCAGGCAAAGATATTAATACAATGGAAGAAAAAATTAAGCAAGTTGAAACAATCATGCAATCCGTGAAGGAAAAACAAAATACGTTAATATTTATGGGAGAATGGGGTGGTACTGTTGTTTTACCTCTTAAACCTCAAGCAGACCGCAAACGTTCTGCCACTGAAATTGTAGAATCCATAAGGCCTTTAGTGACCACGATTCCTTCTGTCGATGTCTATCCATGGAGCTGGGATTCAGGATTGCCAGGATTAGATGACTCTATCACTGGATCAGAGTTATCCTTAACAATTTCAACAACAGAAAGTTATCGCCAGCTATTTGAACAAGTTGAACAAGCAAGAGAAGCGTTAGAAAAAGAAAAAGCATTTCCATCTATCAGGCATGACTTAAAATTAGATACGCCTGGATATAGAATTGATCTTTTTACCAATGAAATGGCTAATTTAAATTTAACGGCTGGTCAAATCGCTAAAACCATAGAAATATTTTTCAGCGGCGACAAGTCCCTCAACTTTTCCAAAGATGGAATTTTATACCCATTAACTTTAAAAGGCTCTCAATCACCATGGACACTGGGTGAACTCTACATTACCAACCCTACGGGTCATAGAATTTCACTTGCAGCTGTGGCTGATATTGTTCCTATAGCGCAACCAGAAAATTTATATCATTACAATCAAATGCGATCTGCTGTTTTAACAGCAAATTTAGCTAAAGATGAAAAAATTGAGTCAGCCATGCCTAAATTGTTAAACACCGTAGATGCGACACTACCTTCTTATTATAAAAAAACATGGATAGGTGCTGCAAAAGCTTATTCTGAATCACAAACAACAATGACGATTCTATTTCTTCTCGCAATCGTATTTATTTTTGCAATTTTATCCGCTCAATTTGAAAATTTTATTGATCCATTTATCATATTATTAACAGTTCCGTTAGCATGCGGAGGTGCATTATTCTTTGTATGGCTATGTAATCAATCCATGAATATTTATACTCAAGTTGGTTTAATTACGCTCATTGGTTTAATCAGTAAACATGGTATTTTAATTGTAGAATTTGCTAATCAATTAAAAAAATCAGGTTTGTCAGCGATGGAAGCTATTATTCAAGCCTCTTCTCTACGATTAAGACCTATACTTATGACAACAGGCGCCATGATTTTTGGAGCCATACCATTGATTATGTCGCATGATGCAGGCTATGAGTCTCGTCATACTATCGGAACAGTGCTTATTGGAGGCTTAAGCTTTGGTACTGTCTTTACTTTATTTATATTGCCTACGGTTTATTTGATGGTAAAAAAATTAGAGATGAAATGGAACAAAAATCATTAAAGCCTTTCTGAATGACTAAGAGCTTTACTGAAACGAATGACCATAAAACTGCACATTGATTAAAATGGAGTTAATATGAGTTTTGCTAAAAAAGTAGCTATTGTTGCTGGCTCACGTACGCCTTTTGTTAAATCACAAACACTTTATCTTGGTAAATCTAATCAGGATTTACTTGTACCAGTCATCAATAACATAGTTGAAAAAACAAATATTCCTGGAGAGTTGCTTGGTGATGTGATTGTTGGCGCAGTCATGAATCATCCATTAGATTGGAACCTTGCGCGAGAAGTTGTGTTAGGTAGTACTCTTTCGCCAGAAACACCAGGATTAACGATTCAGAGGGCTTGTGGAACTGGCCTGGAAGCCGCAAATATCGTTGCTCTTAAGATAGCAAGCCACCAAATACAAGCAGGCATCGCAGGAGGCACTGATACAAACTCAGATATTCCTCTTATTGGTAAAAGAAAGTTAACTCATTTTCTCATTCAGTTAAAAAATGCTAAAGGTTTCAAAAAAAAATTATCCGTACTCAAAAAATTTAGATTCAATATGTTAATACCACAACTTCCTGCTGTCTGTGAACCTCGCACACATCTATCCATGGGAGAACATTGCGAACTCATGGTTAAACAATGGAATATATCACGAAAAGATCAAGATGCATTGGCGCTTCGTTCACATCAAAGTGCAACAAAAGCCTATCATGATGGATTTTATGACGATTTAATTATTCATATGGACGATTTAAAAAAAGATACGATTACACGAAAAGATACTACGCTCGATAAATTATCCCTGTTAAAACCGGCTTTTGATAAATCTGAATATGGAACACTCACTGCAGGGAATTCAACGCCACTCACAGACGGAGCATCCGCAGTATTATTGAGTTCGCCTGAATGGGCAGAGACTAAAGGCTTAGATATTTATGCCTATTTTGTTGATTGCGAAGTAGCAGCCGTCGATTTTGTGCATGGCGCAGGACTTTTAATGGCTCCCACTCTTGCGGTTTCTCGTTTACTCGACAGAAACAAATTAACTCTACAAGATTTCGATTTTTATGAAATTCACGAAGCCTTTGCAGGTCAGGTACTATGCACATTAAAAGCCTGGGAATCAGAAGACTATTGCAAAAATGTTTTGAAACGTGATCGTCCCTTAGGTGCTATCGATATCTCAAAAATGAATGTTAAAGGTGGAAGCCTTGCATTAGGACACCCCTTTGCGGCGACAGGTGGAAGATTAGTTGTCACATCTGCAAAAATACTTAAAGAATACGGTCATGGCCGTATTCTTCTCAGTATATGTACGGCGGGTGGAATGGGTGTTGCAGCTATTATAGAACGTTAACACATAGCACAACTCGATGTAACTTTTTCCTTATGTTGGTCCGTTGGAGATACCAGCTTTTCTTCACTTGCCATTAAAATCAGTCGATTTGAATATAAATGATGGTTGACTGTTGAGAGATTGCGACTTTTCTCTAATACTATTGCAGATGTAAATAGCTGACGTATAATATGATGCAAATGATCATATGACAGTGACCCTTCGGCAATCACTGATTGTTCTGGCACATCAGCAACATGATTCTCAATCGCTTGTTCAATTTCATCAGGAACTATTTCACAACGTGATTTTTTACTCGATACGGGTTCCACTGCGTGTTTACTTAAAGAAGATAGCATTCCCCAGTTTTTTGCACGTGTAACAATTGCTTGATTTTTGTAACAAGCTAGGCTTAATACTGCTTTCAAAAAAGGAAAATCCGCATGAACAGGATTTTGAATAACCATACGCTGATGCTTAATCAATAATTCTAATACTCGCATACTTAAAAGATAGGTTTCATTATTTACATTACCTGAATTGTTTTCTACATAATTATTTAAGCTGTTAAGTTTTAAACAATACGGTTTAGGTACCCCAAGAAAAATGGGATGATCAACTTCACGAATGGATTGCTCAGGCATTTTAATGCATACACTGCTAACATATACTGATTGAGCAATTCGTTTATTATTGGTTATTTCATGATCTTTCGCTGCAACGATCTTAAATCCTTTATCAAATATGGCTTTTGTCATCGCACTGTAATCTTTCAAAAGTGCATCCATACTATTCAAGTCGCCGCTCATGATGGCAGATATATATTCAATAATAATACCAGCCGCTTCTAAAGCTTGTGTGGTTCCTAAATTCAAACCATTCATATAAGGGAAGCCACTTGCTGCATCACCCAGTAATAAAAAAGCTTGCATATGATCAGCGGTACCAAAAGTTTTACTTGAGTAAATACTAAGTATCGTTTTATTGATAGTAGCACTCTTCAATTCAACGATATCATCACGCAAATCAAGCCATATATTAATGACTTTTCTCAATAAAGAGGGTAATGGAAGATCCGCGCATAAAGGTAATAAATTTTTTGCATTAATATTATTCAACCTAATATCATTGTATGTTTTTTCATCCACCAAAAATCGAATGGTCACTTGGGACTGATTCGAATCTTTTAGATATTTGATCGATTCGGAACATAAAAAACCATATAATAAAGCTTGGCTGCGGTAATAATTAAATTTTGATAGCTTTTCAACTTTACCACGTGCAAGATATTTTATTTCGACTAGATATCTTAGATCGGTTTTATCAACAGAAGCATCTTCTTCTTGTCCACTCATTAACTGACGTACCGAACTATGCGCACCATCAGCTCCTACAATAATTTTACACTTTGGATAACATTTTGTTATCTCTTCTCTACCGACAATCATTCCTATATTTAATTTTTCTTCTAATGCTGGACGATCACTGACTTTATTTTCTAACAGCAATTTTTCATATTGTTTAGATGTCATAAATCGTTTATAGGTCATGTTAATACCTAATTCATTTGCATAGGTAGCCAGACAATTTTCTAATGCTTGAATAGAAATATGAATATTTCCATGGGAATCCATGCTAGCCTGTTCATTTTTAACCAATGCTAGCAATTTACTTTTAAGATGAGGGTCATTTTCTAATAATGCAAAATTCAAAGTCAGATCTTGAGTGCGTGTATAGGATTTATTGCGTTCAATCATTTCTATTTTGAAATGTTGTCCTTTTGACTGTTTTGCTTTCTTAAGTAGCTCAATCACAAAACGTAGTCCTACTGGACCCGCTCCAATCACGAGCATATCAATCTCTGGGTTTACATTTTTTTCATCAAGTGTGTATGAATGCATTGAGTGAGCCTTATAATGTAATTATTGTTTATATTTATCGTAAATTTTAACAAATATTCTCTGATGTAATATAATCATCAAACGTCATGTATTCCTCAATAATATCTGAAAAATGATTTTCTATAAATAGTAAAAATTCGGTAATGACAAACGGCGATGATAATTTTGGTTCTGTCGCAAATCGCCGTCATCTGCTAAAATATGTCGCCTGAAAACTATTCAAGGATAGCTTCAATGATCAGTATCAGATATCCTAAGATTCCGTATTAGCCAATCACCTTCTTCTAATGTTTCAAAATATATAACCACCTTACCATCGCCATCTGAATTAAAATCAACAGTTACTTTTGATGAAAATTTTTTAGATAATAATGCACTCCATTCTTTCGCCTTCATTTCTAGCTGTTGAGATTTTTTCGATTTAGTAGTGATAGATTTAGCATGTGAAATATTTAGACTTTGAACTAATTTTTCAGCTTCTCTCACAGATAAAGACTTATTAATTATTTGCTCAGCAACTTCAATTTGTTGGTCTTCAGATAAGCTTAGAAGCGATCTCGCGTGCCCCATTTCTAACATGCCTGAACATATCATATTCTTCACACGAGTTGTCAACGAAAGGAGTCTGAGAAGATTAGTAACAGTAGTACGAGATTTTCCTAAACACTCAGCAACTTGACTATGCGTCATGTGACACTCTAATAATAAACTTTGTATGGCTTCTGCTTCTTCTAAGGGATTTAAATTTTCTCGTTGAATATTCTCAATCAATGAGATTGCCATTCTATTCGGTTTATCATATTCTTTGATAATTGCGGGAATTTTGTCTAGTCCAGCAAGTTTAGAGGCACGCCATCGTCTTTCTCCAGCAATTATCGCAAACTTATTTCCATTATCAATAGATCTAACAATAATAGGCTGTATCACACCGTGTTTTTTAATGGATAATGCCAACTCTTCGAGAGAGTTAACAGTAAAGGTTTTTCTAGGTTGATTTTTATCAGGCACAACTTGAGATAAAGAAAGATCAATCGTACCAAATGATTGAGAATTATTTTTCAAATCTATTGGCTCAAAGGCAGAAAATTTCATACTATACAGTTTCTCCTTGAAATACCCTCTCTGAGTGATGTTCATCAATTTTTTTCTGACATATGAACAGCACCTTTTTTATATTATCAATTTGTGAATCATTTTTACTTGCAGTTGCATATACAAGAAGCTTTTTCCAATGAGCAAGATCAAGCTGCAAAGATTTTAACTGATCCTCCCAATCATTGTTGTTATCAACCGATTTTATTTCGATAGTTTGAGATTTATTTTCCTCTTTAAACTTATAATCATACTTAATAGCGCTGATGAAATAAGGAATAGGATATAAACCATTGGGAGCTTTTTTAGCATATTGTCTTGTGTATTCAATTTTTTCAAATATATACTCCTCTGTGTAATTATTTAATATATTTTCTAAAATAGATTGATTTATCACACCAAAAACATTTTTAATTTGATTTAGTATTTTTTCATGACTATTAACTTCTGATGTGATTTTAGTAATTGATGTTTTTTTTCTATTTTTTACAGATACCTCAAATCCTGTGACTTTTCTACCCTTTTTAATTGCATCTAGACTAACCACAAAATTAGCAAGATCATTAACTTCCTCTATTGAAGGAGCTATAACATTTCTTGTAAGTTCACGCATAGTTGAATATTTTTGTTCATGAACACCAAGTATTTTTCTAAATGTTTCCAAGTCAATGATTTTATTTTTTTGCAAATTAATAAATCGAGTGCTGTTTTCATAAAGTGCATGTCCATATTTAGATTCAAATCTTGATTGTAAATCAATATCAAGGGTTCCATAAATAGATGGATTATCAACCAAATCAAGCATGATTTTATGAAAAGAAAAATTAAGAGTATTATCTTGATAAAAAGTTGGAGCACCATGTAATACTCGAAGATTTAAAAAAGATATATTTGTAGGAACTCTATCTTTTAATAAATTCCATTCAATTTTTATAGACGCTAATCCATCAATGGCTTCTTTTAAATATTGTGTATTATTACTATTAAACCTAATAGCCTTACAGAGAGTCGCGAATGGAATCTGACATTCAACAGCAACTGAATTATGATGGTTGAGGGGCTTTCCTTGAATAGCCTCATACAAGAGTACATTTACAATTTTACGTTGTAATGTACTCATCAATGAATATGCATGAATAATCGTTACATGCTTTCTTATCGTTTTTTCTGCTAACATTGCCTATTCCATTTGGTTAGTTAAGTTACTCTTTCCTCATTAACCGACTTAAAATTGCAGCACGTATAATAGCAGCCTGAGGTCCTCTTATATCTGGATATTCCTTTACTACCTCGTTCCTCATCTCAGAAAAAAAGCATCGTTGCTCAAAACTCATATAAATTTTATCAAATACAAAATCTTCGCCATTCCCTTCAGCATAACGCACCATTATTTTGTAATCTGGGTTTTCTTTAAGCATTATTATTGCTTCATTTACCCAATCTGTTTTCTTTTTTAAGTTGTATTTCTCAGATTTAATTAGTACATCCTTAAGTGTTTCTTTCATCTCTTTATTTAAAGTGAATGTTATAATTTTTTTATCTTCCTCATTATTATCTAATTTCAACTTATTCATAGTATTTTTATGCTTCCTGAGTAATCAGAGATATTACTTTTTTAAAAGATGCTTCTACCGACTTACCATTATTCCATTGTATGTTATCACTTAACACTTGCATCTGTTTAACAACGTTTTCTTTTAAAACTTTACTAGAAATCAAAGCATCAAAAATAATTTTTGCAATATTAGGTTTTACTTTACCTAAGCTAACGTTCATTTGCTTTCGACCGCGTATTTCCTGTTTTTTATTATCTACAGATTCAATAGCATTTTTAAGTTTAAGAATCGCATCAAATGACAAACCTGAAATCGCTGCATTTAAAAGCTCTTTTTGATACTCCATGTTTTCTACAGATAAAATTAATTCAACTAATTTTATATTCTCTAATTTTCCTTCTATAATGGCCTGTTTAATTTCCGATGAAGATTGCAATATTAAGATATATCTTCTTGACTGTGTCATCGACATGCCAGTGAGATCGCTTAATAATTTAGAGGTTATTCGTTCTTTACTATTTGTATCTTTATTTTCAATCAAATATTCTTTAATGATAGCTTCAAGATTAGCGACTCTTTCTGCCAGTGATAAATCTACGCGTTCATTATTTTCTATCCATTGCAGAATTCTCAGCTTTGTTCCAACAGGCCGTTGACTTGCGATTCTTGCAATAATCTCTTTTTTTCCTGCAATTGCTGAAGCTAATGTTCTTCTTTCACCAGCAATTAGACGACACTTATTACCATATCGATAAACAAAAATAGGATTAATGAGTTGATCGTCACGTATTGTTTTTGCGAGTGATTCTAATGATTTCCAATCCTGTTTCTTTTTAATATGTTCTGGATCTAGAGGATCAATTCCATTTATAGCATCATGTAGAGTTAATGATAATTCTCGATTATTTTCAGGATCAAGTTCAATTTTATCTAACGATAATACTTCAATTGATAATTCACCAGCATAATCATTAGCTATTGCTAATGTTCTAGATATAGTTTCTTTAGTTTCACCAGCCTTAACTGTATTTAAATTAAATTTAACCATAAGATGCATCCTCTCCTTCATATACACTGCTGTATAGATTATTAAACACCCTATCGTAAACATAGGAGCACCATTTTTCACTTTCAATGCGTGCAGGATGTGCTGGAGGTAAATTGAAAACACAATTAGGTTTTGCATTTTCAACAACAAGTTCGGTATAAATGGTTCTCTGTGCAATGGGGGGTAAAAGCCATTCTTCTGATTTTTCTATAGAACGTAAATCATTCAAAAATTTGCTATGAACTGCTGTTTTTCTAACCTGATTAGGTAAAATACCAGCAATTTTTATGGTATCATCTTTAGTTCTTCTAAGCTGTTCTTGAGAAATTGCTTGAATCATGCCTATTGTGCCATTGATACCATATTGTTCTAATTCTGTAGGTAACAACCCATGTGTTGCTGCGCGAAGTCCTGCCATCGTTAATGGACCAAATTGTGGATTTGTATCAATAACAATAAACTGGTACTCACTATGTTTCGATAACATTTCAGTAAATTCTTTAAGTCGATTTATGACTTTTTCTTTCACATCCACTTTTAAAACTCGTTGTGCATCTTCAAGTAACGAAGCAAATGAAGGAAAACAATCTAAATTTTCAACCCATGTCGGATATGAATATATCGATTTTCCAATAAAAATATCTGCGATACTACTCACTCCGTCCCAATGAGGATCATCTTCAGGTAAATTATTTGGATCCCATTCAGGATGTGCTTTAGGCATATAACCGGTAGGATGAGAAGGATCACGTATTGTTGGAATTAAACTTGACGATGAATTACCTTGAGGATCTAAATCGATAAACGCACCTTTCATGTTTTTAGATTTAGCAAGATATTGGGCTAGGGTTAATGCTATAGTTGATTTCCCTATTCCGCCTTTGTTGCCGGCTGTAGTTATGACTTTCATCCATCCCCCTAAAAGGTATTTTGTACTATTGAGAAATAGATTAACCGGATTGTTATTCGTTTGCAAGAGGCATCATGTACTATTTTAAAAAAGAAAATATATATTTTCTTTTTCTAATTCATATATTCCCATAGCAATTTTTAAAAATTATCTAGTTTTTATGTTAAAAGTCATTTTTAAAGGTGTAACTATATGGGAAATAATGTGTAGTTTTATGTGATAAATTGTGTAGTATTATAGGAACATCGGTGTATCTTTTTGTTAAGGTGTAATTTTATGGGAGAGCATGGTGTAGGTTTATGAGGATAGTGTAGTTTTATGGGATATAAAAAGTCTTTTTATGAGTCTATTTTATGTTTTCTTAAAGTTTAAAATATTATTCATTATAATAAATCAATATTTTGTTAATAACCATTTTTATGTTTCTATATGTTTTTTTATTTGTAAAATTTATTTAATGTTTAGATAAAATTCTTAATTTAATTGGCATCTTTAAATTATTCAAATATAAATTTTTTTAATACATCGCTTATATGAGTAATAATCTTGTTTATTATAACATTACCTCAATGATGTTTTTTAATAAATAAAAAATTACTCTATGTAAGAAAATGACCTCGATACAATTTTAAGAATGTATAGATAAATCAAAGTAATGATTTTTAAACACTCTATATTTGATAAATATTTATTTAGTAGATTTAATAAAAAAATGTTTCATATATTAATTTCTTTTGGAAGTGATAGTGTATTGTTTGTCAATAAAGTGAATATATAAATATTAACTAAATACGAATTCTCCCCCGGGGATATTTTTTTAACCCATTGATTTTAATGCATAAAATATTTAACTTATCCGAAATAAATTATTGTTAAATGAGTTAAAAATGTCTTTTCTAATATATATATTTACAGAGCACGAAGAACTAAATGTTTTATTTTAATCCATTTTTATTTGTTGATTATTGAATAGCTCATTAAAACTCTAAATTTAAGGTGTAGATTTATGAGGAAAATAAGCATTTCTGCAAACCATATTTCAAACTACTAAAATTAGTCACGTTCCTCGTGGAACATGAGTAGGTTTTGAATTATCCTAATAATGATAGTTGTTTAAGGTGATCTTCATCAGCTATTGCAATCATAGGCCCAAGCTTGGTATCCAACTATGCTGCTGTTAAAATGAGATGATGAGCACGAGTAGGCGCAGCCCCCATTATTTTTGAAAAAGCATCTCTTTTTTTCGAATTAAACATGATTCATCTTGATTCAAGTGAATTAGTAATTTTTTGCTATTATAGCTTATTTATCTTTCAAAGGCTGGTAATATAGAAGTTCATTTTACAAGGAGAGAAAATGATGAAAAAAATGATAGCAGCTTGCCTACTTGTCGCTGCATCCCATGCTTCTATAATAATGGCAAATACCTATCACGTGCCAGCCACATCAGAAACAACAACACTAGGGCTTTTCACTCTTAGTAAACCACCCGTCATAAAAGTTCATTCAGGCGACATCGTTTCACTCGAAACATGGAATAGCTGCTTACATGAAATGGTTTATAACAAAACAACACCAGCAAATGTAGCAAAATTTTATGCTGAGCATGATATTCAGGCAAGGCGCGGTATGCACACACTCACAGGGCCAGTCTATATTGAAGGAGCTGAACCAGGTGATGTATTAGAAATTCGAATTTTAAAAATTGAATTAAATGATTTTGGATATAATTTCCTTAGCCCGACAGCAGGAATTTTATCGGAATTTACCAAGCCGCAAATTAAATATTTTAAGTTTGATAAAAAGCACAACACCACGGAGTTCAAAAAAGGGGTGTGCTTACCACTGAAACCTTTCCCAGGAATCATAGCTGTAGCTCCGCCTAACGATTGGCCAAATGGATGGCCTGTTAATATTGATACCAAGGCGGCACAACCCGCCAATGGAGAGTTTAATTCTGTACCACCAGGGCCTTTTGGCGGCAATTTAGATGAACCCGAAATGCAGGCCGGCTCAATTATTTTTCTTCCTGTGTTTCAAAAAGGAGCTTTAGTCTGGACGGGTGATTCCCATGCTATGCAAAGCAATGGTGAACTTGATGTAACTGCCTTGGAGACGTCATATAAAGGTATTACATTGCAGTTTTTTGTCAGAAAAGATCTTAAAGCAGCGGGTGTATTTGATAAAACCAAACGAAAAGGTGAGGATGCTTTTACCTGGCCCATCACAGAAAACTCAACGCACTGGATCATTTCCGGTTTAAATGTGGATCTGTTTATGGCAATGAAGTTAGCATCTAGAAATGCCATTGATTTCTTAGTGCGCATGCAAGGATTCACCCCTCAAGAAAGTTACCAATTCTTGAGTATGGTAGGTGATTTCGAAATTGTTGAAGCAGTCAATGAAATTCAACATGTCGCGGTGCATATTCCTAAAGATGTTTTTAAGATAAAAGGTAAAAAAACCACTCTGTGTGCTGAAAATACTTTTCCTTTAACAGCACCAAAGATGAATCCAAATCCTATATGTGTTCCACAAGAAGGAATAACTATTAAATAGTCATATATTTCGAATAACATGATTTTTCCTATTTGCCATCGATATATTCAAAAATCGCTGAATCGCCTGAGCTATCAGATAACGATAAATGAGCTGTTGCGGGTTCGCCATTAGGTAAGATGCCATAACTTTTACGGATTAAAATAGAATAGACATTCCTGTGCCAATATAATGATTAAATCCATTGAGATTGCCGCTCATACGTTGACCCACTTCTAGATCGACTTCAAGATTTGACAAGGGGAGATATAAGATACCACCATCAACATTGAATCCACTGCCTTCCCCGGGCCCTGTTTTACTTTGACCATAAACTTCTCCATAAAAGTTAATTTTTTGATTTAATACATAAGTTAAAACCAGATCAGGATTAATACTCGTAAAACGTTGACCGCCATTTAGCTTGGATTGAGTTTGTGTAGTAACACCAAACATGAATGAAAGGTTAAAAGTTGAATTAAAAGTGTAATTAATAATTCCATTAACTGCAGCTCCCGTATTTTGACTACCAAAAGCAGCGCTACCACTTGGTAGTGTGAAGAGAGCTTCCACTGTGCTTAACCAAGTTTGTGTATAGCCAATTTCATGTTTTATACCCATCGTTGTTGCAGCGAATCCAGAGTGTGGTGTCATTGATTGATGTATGTAATTGGGCAATACTATAACCAGTTCATTATTGGCAGGTAATCCAATTCGCAGGTCTGCTTCAGGAAAATTTTGTTGATAACCTGCGGAGTGTGTTAGTTGCTGGTATTGAAACCCTAACTCCAGAACCGCTTCCTTGAATGGAACGACGCAAGCACTATCAGCAACAGTAGGTCTATTTACAATATTGAGCAGCGCTGAAGGACCTTCACATGGATTATTAATAGTTTCTGCAAAAACATTAGTAACCATTCCAAAATGGATGATAAATATCCCAAATAGCTTCCAAGTTTGCTTAGGTGTCACGCACTTTCCCTGCTTTACAGATTATATTTTCAACTATATCATTCGTAGAGTTATAATGCTAAAAGTTTGACTTGGAGCATTAATCGAAGGAAGTTCCAAGCCAGTCTTAACTATTGAATATAGGATGAATATGAAGTTAAATAAATTAATTTGTATTGTTATACTGGAATTTATTTCTACATCAGCTCTTGCCAGTTCTTATGACAAATTTTATGTTGCAGTTGATGCGGGTATTTTTCAAGCTGATTTTAATAATAAATATATAGATCGTACCGATGTCATTCCACAAAATATCGAACAGCCATCTATTCAATACGGTTATACCAGCGGTATTGCATTAGGCTATAGCCGATTAATGAGTCAGAATTATTTTATTGGCGGGCAATTATCAGCGAATTTCGATGGTAACAATGCAAGCTTTCAAAGTGGTGCCTCAAATACCAGCTTTTCTGATCAAATTAATATGAGTCATCACTTTGATTTGACTTTTGTGCCTGGTTTGGTGCTTTCTAATTCGATTGCAACTTATTTAAAACTAGGCATTTCATACGCACTTCTTGAAGATGAGATAAATTCGCCTGCTGGTTTTAATTCTACTATTATGACGCATTATCACAGTAATGAAAATGCAATAGGATTTGCTGCTGGATTGGGTATTGCAAAATCACTTACCGACCACATTAGCCTATTCACTGAGGCAAATTATCATGATTATGGCACGATTGATTATGCTGACTTCCAAAATTTCATGACTACTTATAGTCATTCAACGCACATTTATTCATATGACGTTGTTATAGGCGCTGCTTATACGATTTGAGCGAATATTTTTCATTTGCATGGAAGAAAATCATAAATGGAGATTACATGAAATATTTTTTATTTTTCGCTTTTTTATATGTTCCATTTGCTTATGGCGGTTCATTACCTCTACCAGGTGGAGAAACACCCGCTTCCCTGGCTTGTATCTATGGGTTAACTCCATTTGTTCCGGGTTGTCCCATTGGAGGAACGACTGCTGTGCCAAATACTGGTTCGGGTGCAATCGCCATTATTGATGGTGTGGATGATCCGAATGCTTTGGCAGAAATTCAGTTTTTTCATAACCAGTTTTATCCTGGTCAATTTCAACAATGTAATGCTAATAATAGTAATTATCCTTGTTTTCAACAATATTATGTTACTCCGTCTGGGCCCGCTCCTTGTGTAGCTGTTACTAATACGACTCATGATGCTCAATATTATGGTATAGCAGAATCGGGTGACGTTGAGCCCGAAATCGATATTGAATGGGCCCATGCGATGGCACCTAATGCAAGCATTTATATGATAGAGACTCAAGGGTGGTTGCAGACGTTGGATCCAAATGCTCCAAATACCACAGGTTTAATGAATGGTATTCTTTGTGCAAATTATCTTTTACAACAATATAATGGCGGACGTGGGATTGTTTCTTACAGTAACTCTAATCAAGAATGGCCTGGGGAAAAAGTTTTAGATGCTTATTTTAATACGCCTGGCATTATTTATATTGCAAGCGCTGGTGACTACTCAGGCCCTGCCAGATATCCAGCAGCATCTCCTTATGTGATAGGTGCAGGTGGAACGAGTATTATACGTGATGCATTTGGTAACTATGTAAATCAGGTTTGGTGGAATAATGGTATTGGCAATGATTGTAATCCCATATGTAAAACAGGAGGGACGGGTGGTCCAAGTATTTACGAAACCCGACCTTCATACCAAAACAACGTCCAAAAAATTGTGGGAAACCAACGAGGAACACCTGATATTTCTTTTGCTGCTAGAGGGGTTGATGTATTTTGCTGTCAAATTCCAAGCTCAGGTATGTACATGGGTAATAAATGCTGCGGAACCACAGACAGACCGTGTCAAACTGTGAGTTCGAGTCTGTGTTTATCAAGTCAAGGAGCATGGATAACCACAGGAGGAACCAGTCTAGCAGCTCCTGCACTTGCGGGTATTATTAATTCAGCAAATTCGGGCGCTACCTCGACTACACAGGAATTATCAGTGATTTATAATGGAGCAATAAAAAATTATCACAATTATTGGACAGATATTACTTCTGGAAATAATGGCTATCCCGCTTTAAAAGGATATGACTTTACTACAGGTCTTGGCGTACCACGCGGCTATGGTGGAAAATAAAGTTATTCAACTATCTAAGGAGTGCTAATGCTGAATAATATAACTGAAAAGCTTATCCAATCACACCTCGTTGATGGCAAAATGATAGCCGGTGAAGAGATAGCTCTCAAGATTAATCAAACACTTTGTCAAGATGCAACCGGAACACTTGTCATGCTCGAACTCGAAGCTATGGGCATTGATCGTGTTAAAACAGATTTATCCGTCCAATACGTTGATCACAATCTTATTCAAGAAGATTTTAAAAATGCGGATGATCATCTTTTTTTACAAAGTGCGGCGCAACGTTTTGGAGTATGGTTCAGTCGAGCTGGGAATGGAGTAAGCCATCCACTTCATATGGAATTTTTTGGAAAACCTGGTGAAATTATGGTGGGTTCTGATAGTCATACTTGTGCAGGTGGTGCTTTAGGCATGCTAGCTATCGGTACTGGCGGCTTGGAAGTTGCAATGGCCATGGCGGGATACCCATTTTATGTCAAAATGCCTAAAGTGATGGGTGTAAAACTCACAGGAAAAATGCCGGATTGGGTAAGCGCAAAAGACATTATTTTAGAAATGTTGCGTCGTCACAATGTAAAAGGAGGTGTCGGTTATGTTATTGAATATTATGGAGAAGGATTAAAACATCTGGATTTATGGGATAGACATGTTATTGCTAATATGGGAGCGGAACTAGGTGCTACTGGAACAGTATTTCCATCAGACAAAATAACATTGAAATTTCTACAAGCACATGGACGCGAAAAAGATTGGATAGCATTGAGCGCTGATAAAGGCGCAACATACGATAAACATGATGAAATTGATCTATCCACTTTAGAACCGCTCATTGCATTGCCCTCAAGCCCTGGTAATGTTGTACCGGTTCGTGAAGTCAAAGGACGTGCTGTGTATCAATCCTATATAGGTTCATCTGCTAATCCAGGATATCGTGATTTTGCCATTTCTGCACAAATGGTTAAGAAGAAACAAGTGAATGCCAATGTCTCTTTTGATATCAATCCTGCGACGCGCAACATGTTAGAAGAACTCGCAGAGAATGGATTGTTGGGTGAGCTTATTCATTCTGGAGCACGCATACATCAAACGGGTTGTAATGGATGTATTGGTATGGGTCAAGCACCTGCAACTGGTCGTAATAGTTTACGTACTGTTCCAAGAAATTTTCCAGGACGATCAGGAACTATAGAAGATAGTGTCTATTTATGTAGTCCAGAAGTTGCGACAGCTTCTGCATTGACTGGGGTCATTACCGATCCTCGTGAGTTAAATTTTCCATACCCAAAAATAAAAAAAATAAAAAAAGTCATTATGAATAAAGACATGATGCAATCACCTTTATCATCATATGACGCAAATAAAATAAAATTAATAAAAGGACCTAATGTTAAATCCATTCCTGAATTAAAACCCATTTCAACGAATATTAAATTAACAGTACTATTAAAAATGGGAGATAACATCTCAACAGATGAAATTCTTCCTGCTGGAGCTAGAGTGTTACCGTTTCGAAGCAATATTCCAAAAATCAGCGAATTTTCATTTGATATCATTGATGCTACTTATTTTAAGCGCGCATCAGAGTTGAAAAATAAAGATATGCAACATGCTGTGATTGGCGGAGAAAATTATGGCCAAGGATCGAGTCGCGAACATGCAGCACTTGCTCCTCGATATCTTGGTCTTCAACTTGTCATTGCAAAAAGTTTTGCACGTATACATTGGCAGAATTTAATTAATTTTGGAATTTTACCACTCACATTTGTCAACGCTAAAGATTACGATCTCATCCAACAATCTAGTATGATTGTTATTGATAATGTTATGGAATCGATAAAACATGGTAATAAAGTGAAAGCTACCATAGATGGAAAAGAAAATATTACATTGCAACATCATTTGTCTAAACGGCAAATTGAGGTTTTAAATGCAGGCGGTTTAATTAATTGGGTTAAAAAACATGGAAAAACGGCCGTATAGCACTAGATTATTATGATTTTTTGATTTTTATCTAACAGTGTGTTTTAATTGATCTAAGTAATTAAAATGAGTGAGGCAAGGATATGCCCAATTTTATGTATTTACTTCCTGATTTGGTGGTATTTTTAATTTTAATCGCATTCACTATAGCAGTTTCAATTATATTTATTGTTATTAATAAAATGTTTATTTTTAAGAAATTACGTTATAAAGACAACACTACGATCAGCAGTATTAGTTCTCTTATCGGAATTATCTATGGAGTATTGGTAGGATTCCTCTGTCTTTATTTAATTACAAATCAAGATCATGCAGCTCAAGCCGTACAAAATGAAGCAAATGCATTAGAAAATATTTTTATTCAAAGCACTTGGATGAAACAATCTTATCAAGATGAGCTACGTCATGACTTGCTTAACTATATAGATGAAGTGGTCAATAATGAGTGGCCAGCAATGAGTCATTTTAAAAAAATTGGACTTCGAGGTGACAAACTTATTTTAAAAATATTAGATGATATTAAAAGTTTTGAGCCACAATCTAAATCTGAAACCATTGTTTTTGATAACATGAGCAGATCAATCAATGAACTTTCTAATGCGCGTCATGCTAGAATTCTAATAAGCCACGCAGTTCTTGCACCCGAGTTATGGGAGGTCATTATATTAGGTACAATATTGATTATTGCTATCAATTATGCTTTCAGAGTGAGTTTTTATTTACATATTTTTGGTACGGTTACTTTTGCTATTATGGCAGCTTCGATGCTCTTCTTGTTAGTAACATTAGATACACCATTTCAAGGTGAGTTTATTGTTACACCGGATTCGATCAGGGATATTTCCAATTTTATCAATTCATCGAGCACTTGACCAAAAAAAGACGGACTCGTGCACTACAAAATCACCTTCACTAAAAAACTTTCCAATGAAGTTATTTCTTTTTTCCTGTTACCGTAAAATCAATTTGCACGTCATCTTTTACAGTTTTTGTATCAGCCCATTCACCTTGCCCAACTCCAAATGCGGTGCGTTTAATGGTTGTGCTTCCTTTCATGCGTGCTTTGCTTTGTGTATACTCTTCTTGAGTGAATGTCAGTGTGATAGGCAGTGTTTTATCACGAATCGTGAGATTACCTTTAGCCTGAAAAATTTTATCACCTGTCTTAACAAAGTGGCTTGACTGAAAGATCGCTTGAGGAAAAAACTTTATGTTGAACCATTCTGGTGCTTTTAGTGTATCAGATAATTGATTATAAGGATCAGAGATTGAGCCCACATCAACTATGATTTTAACACTGCTCTCAGTAAGTTGATTCGGATCAAAATTAATTTCACCAGTAAAATTTTTAAATGTACCAGTGACAGGAGCACCATTTTGATTCGCAGTAAAAGACAGGTTACTTTCACTTGGTACGATTTTCCATGATGGGACAGAAGCAATAGAAACTATAGGAAATAATACTAATAAAGCAAATAACCATTTTTTGTATGGAATTATATTCATTTTTGCATCCTTTTTCGAATAATGTATTATACTCAAAATATAAATAACATGAAGCACATAATCTATTTTTCAAACTGTTTATCCCACGGAGGTATTGGAGTCACCCACGCAATGAGTGCTTCGATAAATGCACGTACTTTTAATGGTAAATATTCGCGACTTGGATAGACTGCATAAATAGTAGGTGATAAAAAGAAATAATGAGGGATAGTAACGATTTGTAATTTTCTTTTACGGATTAATTCACTCACCATAAATGTGGGTTGATGTGTAATACCAAGACCGGCAATAGCAGCTTTGACTAATGCATCAATGTTATTAATTTGTAATTTTCCATGTACTTCGACTTCTTCAATATGATTGTCATGTTTAAATTGCCAGGATTGACGTTGAAAGTTCGGGAATATTAAACACTCGTGATTTGTTAATTCTTTTAAAGAAGCAGGATGGCCGTGTTTTTCGAGATAAGTAGGCGCAGCACAAAGTACAGCTTGGCAAATACAAAGTTTTCTCGCGATTAATCCTGGGTCGACTTCATGTGTGATGCGAATAGCTAAATCAAAATTCTCCTCAACTAAATTGACGTGGCGATTATCTAGGTTTAACTCTATACGAACAGAGGGATGTTTTTGCATAAAGGAAATAATCAGTTTCATTAATTGGCTTTCACCTAGTGATGCCGGTGCAGAAATGCGTAGGGTGCCTTTTACTTCTTCATGTTGTTGCACAAGTGTATCTGCTTCATCGAGCGCATTTAATATGTTGGTAATCCTGTGTAAATAATCAGTTCCGGCTTCAGTCAATGTGATGCTTCGTGTGGTGCGATTAAATAAACGTGCCCCAATAGATTCCTCTAATGCAGCAATATATCGACTCACCATGGGTGGCGAAAGATTAAGCCGATCGGCAGTAATGGTAAAACTTTTAGTAGTAGCCGCTGATGAAAAAACTCTAAGTGCTTGTAATTTATCCATATTATTATTTCAATATGTGCATTAGTGATATAACTATTTATGTATTTATTTATTTTAATGCAATAGTAAAATAATGTCCATACATTCATTAATTAATTTTTGAGGAGACTATGATGCAACGCAAACAAAATATTT
>Ga0207028_1041_pt1 | contig 33795 bp, 35 predicted proteins | sample Alteio_BWMinCont_41_FD_153287 | JGI IMG/M metagenome (GOLD analysis project Ga0207028, IMG submission 153287) | Enriched cells from forest soil in Barre Woods Harvard Forest LTER site, Petersham, Massachusetts, United States -... | ecosystem: Environmental > Terrestrial > Soil > Temperate forest >... | reverse complement strand
TTTCACAATTCAAGGCGGCATGATTGTCCTTATTCGATTTTATGAGTGTTGGATAAGCCCCCTACTGGGTAGCAATTGTCGGTTTTATCCCAGTTGTTCTGGGTATGCAAAACAGGCAATCCATCGGTTTGGGGTTGTCAGGGGTGGATTTTTATCGTTTAAAAGAGTGGCGCGGTGTCATCCTTGGCATGAAGGCGGGATTGATCTTGTACCACCCAAATAAGGAGTTACTGTGACCTCGCAAAATATTCGTTTTTTCTTATTTGCAGCCCTCGTTCTCTGTGGGATGTTGTTATATAACGCTTGGAAACAAGATCATTCCTCGAAATCAATCCAGGCTTTAACAGAAACAGGAACAACCCTTTCGAAAAAAGGGGCAGAAGATAAAGATATCCCTCAAATTTTAAAAGAAAAAACATCGATTGAAGAAACGGTAGTTCCAGATCTTAGCCGCCAGGTTCAAATTAAAACTGATGTTTATAATTTAACCATCGATAAATTGGGCGGCGATATTACTCATCTTATTTTGTCTAAATATGCAGAAGATCAAAACGCATTTGGACAAGGTTTTGTTTTATTCGACAACACTTCTAAACGTTATTACATTGCACAATCGGGTCTTACTGGGGAACAAGGGCCAGATAAGCGGGGAGTTGGAAGGGCAATCTATAAGTCCGATCACCCTAGTTATCAATTAGAAAATAATAAGGATGAATTAAGCGTCGATCTAAAAATCACTAGCGGTGATGTCGATATTATTAAACGATTTTCTTTTCAGCGGGGTTCTTACGTTATTGGAGTAGAATACCTTATTTATAATCGCGCAAAGAATGATTATAGCGGCAGTTTTTATGCACGTTTAAAGCGTAAACCAGAACCAGAGTCAGGCGTGGGTTTTCTAGGGATCCAGACTTTTACAGGGGCTGCTCTTCATACTCCAGAAACCCCTTATAAAAAAATAAGCTTTTCAGACATCATGGATAAACCTTTAGAGCAATCTATTCAGGGAGGTTGGGCGGCTTTAGTTGAACACTACTTTGTTAGTGCTTGGATCCCAGCGAAAGATGTGACCAGTATTTATCAAACCAATAAGCTTGATAATGATATCTATAGCATTGGTTTGGTGGAATCGGCGGTTGTTGTTGCGCCAGGGGAAGAAAAAAGTATTAAGACCCAATTATATGCGGGGCCTGAAATTACTGAGATTTTAGAAAAATTAGCACCAGGGCTTGAGTTGTCGGTAGATTATGGTATTTTGTGGCCGATCTGTCAGCCCATTTTTTGGTTATTAAAAATGGCCTTTCAATTCACTGGAAATTGGGGGCTTGCAATTATTGTCACCACTATTTTAATTAAATTATTATTTTATAAGTTATCTGCCAGCAGCTATCGTTCCATGGGAAATATGCGAAAGCTTCAACCAAAACTAGAAGCTTTAAAAGAGCGATATGGCGATGATAAACAAAAGTTTAGCCAAGCAACCATGGAGCTTTATAAAAAGGAGAAGATCAATCCCTTAGGCGGTTGTTTGCCTGTCTTGATCCAGATCCCAGTCTTTATTGCATTATATTATGTTTTGTTGGGTAGTGTTGAATTAAGAGAAGCGCCTTTTTATCTATGGATAACCGATCTATCTGCTAAAGATCCCTATTATGTGTTGCCAATTTTAATGGGCGCTAGCATGTTGGTACAGCAAAAGCTAAATCCGGCACCCCCAGATCCTATGCAGGCAAAAGTGATGATGTTAATGCCGATTATTTTTACCGTACTCTTTTTAAATTTCCCATCTGGATTGGTGCTCTATTGGTTCTTGAATAATGTGCTTTCTATCGCACAACAATGGTACATCACTAGAAACATTGAGAATAAATCGCATCATGGTGCAAAATGAGGCAGAAACCATTGTTGCAAAAGCAACTGCACGCGGCCAGGCTGGGATCGGGGTTATCCGAATTTCAGGGTCGAATACCCAGCAGATTGCAAAACAGATCTTAGGTAAAGTCCCAAAGCCAAGGTTCGCAGAATATCTTTCATTCTCTGATCTGAAGGGTGAGAGTTTAGATCAAGGGATTGCGATTTTTTTTCCAGCACCTCATTCATTCACCGGCGAAGATGTATTAGAACTACAAGGTCATGGTGGCCCTGTCATTATGGATTGTTTAGTGAAAGAAGCGATCACCGCTGGGGCAAGAATGGCTACACCGGGTGAATTTTCCCTGCGTGCCTATTTAAATAATAAAATGGATCTACTGCAGGCAGAAGCGGTGGCCGATCTTATTCATGCAAATTCTTTACAAGCAGCAAGAGGCGCTTTGCGTTCTATGCAAGGCGCTTTTTCTAAGCGGGTGGAAGAGATCGTTCAAGAAGTCATAAAGCTCAGAATGTTTGTTGAAGCATCTATTGATTTTCCAGAAGAAGAACTAGACTTTTTAAATGACGGTCGGATCCAAGAAATGTTAAATAACATCCGAGGCAAGTTGGAAGTAGTTATTGCAAAAGCAAAAGAAGGAACATTACTTTCTGAAGGTGTTAAGGTGGTTATTATGGGTCGTCCAAATGCAGGAAAATCTAGTTTATTGAATGCATTATCAGGACAAGAATCTGCCATTGTTACCGAAATTCCAGGAACCACTCGAGATGTATTACGAGAGCATTTTGTAATAGATGGGCTCTTAATTCAATTGGTGGATACGGCTGGCCTTAGAATGGCAGAAGATATTGTCGAAAAAGAAGGTGTGCGTCGAGCCTTGCAAGAAATGTCACTGGCGGATCATGTGATTTTAGTGGTCGATGGAACTGAAAACACGGAAACCAACCCAGTTGCTTTATTTCCGGAATGCTTGGATAAATTTCCAGAAGGTGTTGGGATCACCGTTTTGGTAAACAAAATAGATAAACATTTGGAAAAAGCTCGCCTAGAAAAAAAAGAAGGGCATACGGTTCTTAGAGTCTCTGCTAAAACCGGGGAAGGTCTTGATCTCTTTCGGGATCATTTAAAAACCGTCTTTAGCTTTTCTGAAAATTCAGAAGGAAACTTTATTGCAAGACGCAGACACCTAGAAGCGCTTTCAATAGCTAAACAACATCTTTTGGCAGGAGAGCTTCAGCTAAAAGACTATAAAGCCGGAGAGCTGTTGGCAGAAGAGTTAAGATTGGCACAATTGGCGCTTGATCAATTGACCGGTAAATTTACAACAGATGATCTGCTCGGCAAGATATTTTCTGAATTTTGCATTGGTAAATAAAGATGAATTATAAAGAACACTTTGATGTCATTATTGTGGGTGGAGGGCACGCAGGAACAGAGGCTGCCTTGGCCTCGGCACGCATGGGCGCGCACACTTTATTGCTAACGCATAGTATTACGACAGTGGGTGAGATGTCTTGTAATCCTGCTATTGGTGGTATTGGTAAAGGACACTTGGTGAAAGAAATCGATGCCATGGGTGGGTTGATGGCGAGGGCGGCAGATAAAAGTGGTATTCAATTTCGAATTTTAAATCGAAGCAAGGGACCTGCAGTACGAGCAACCCGTGTCCAAGCCGATAGAATTTTATATAAGCAAGCGGTCCGAAAACAGGTCGAAACCCAAGCCAATTTATTTTTTTTCCAACAAGCAGTGGATGATCTCATCGTAGAAGGCGAAACCGTTAGAGGCGTTGTGACCCAAGGTGGCATACGGTTTTTTGCAAAAGCGGTTGTATTAACAACCGGAACCTTTTTAGGTGGGAAAATCCATATTGGAGATTGCAATTATTCAGGCGGACGAGCTGGAGACCCGCCATCGATCGCTTTAGCTAAACGTTTGCGGGAATTACCTTTTCGTGTAGGAAGATTAAAAACAGGAACGCCACCTAGAATTGATGGTAGAACCATTGATTTTTCCAAAATGCAAGAACAAAAAGGCGATGAGCCCCTACCCCACTTTTCTATTTTAGAAAAGATTTCTGAACGCCCTCGTCAGGTTTCTTGTTTTATTACACACACCAATACTCATACTCACGAGATAATAGCGAAAGGTCTTGATCGATCTCCTTTATTTACCGGTGTCATTGAAGGGGTGGGTCCTCGCTATTGCCCTTCTATCGAAGATAAAATCACCCGTTTTGCAGATAAAGGTTCACATCAAATCTTTATTGAGCCAGAAGGTTTAGAGACTCACGAGGTTTATCCTAATGGAATTTCAACGAGTCTCCCTTTTGATATTCAATTGGAATTGGTTCACTCGATTCAAGGATTAGAAAAAGCACATATTACTCGCGCAGGATATGCCATTGAATATGACTTTTTTGATCCCAGAGATTTAAAATCAACCCTAGAGACAAGACTATTAAAGGCCTTATTTTTTGCAGGCCAAATTAATGGTACTACTGGGTATGAAGAAGCAGGAGCACAAGGCTTATTGGCAGGGATTAATGCGGCCTGTTTAGCTTTAGAACGTGAACCCTGGATGCCAAAACGATGTGATTCTTATTTAGGTGTTTTGGTAGATGATTTAATCACCCATGGTACAAAAGAGCCCTATCGCATGTTTACGAGCCGCGCAGAATATCGCTTAAGTTTACGGGAAGACAACGCCGATCAAAGATTAACTCCCACTGCGCATTCACTCGGATTAATATCGGATCATGAATGGAAGACTTTTGAAGAAAAACAGGAAGCGATCGAGCGCGAGAAGCAACGTTTAAGATCGATCATTATCAGGCCGAATACAAAAGCAGCAGAGAAGCTTCAGCCTTTAATGGAGCAGCCTTTTGAACGCGAAGTGCGGGCTCTTGATTTATTACGTAGACCAGAAATTACCTATGCTATTTTGAGCGCCTTGGAAGAAGTAGCTGCGGATCCAATAGATTTTTCTGTGACAGAACAAGTGGAAGTTCAGGTGAAATACGAAGGTTATATTCTTCGTCAAGGAAAAGAAGTGGCTCGCACAGAAAAATATGAATATTTACCTTTGCCACTTGATTTTGAATATTCGACAATCCCTGGGCTTTCGACTGAAATTCAAGAAAAATTGACGCGTCTTCGACCAGAAACCTTAGGCCAAGCAGCGAGGATCCCAGGCGTTACCCCTGCCGCGATTTCTTTATTATTAATCTATTTAAAAAAGCGGACCATAAGCCATGGAAAAGAAAAAGAATTTGATTAAATTGCTACACTCTGGAATAAGGGAAGCAAATCTTTCGATCCCCGATCCAATACAAGCTAAGTTACTTGATTATATTGAATACTTAGATAAATGGAATGCCGTGCATAACCTGACTTCTGTCCGCGATCCTCTTGAGATGATCCATCGACATATCTTGGATAGTCTTGTCGTATTACCGTTTTTACCACAGGGAAGGGTATTAGATCTGGGTACAGGTGCGGGTTTACCCGGGATACCTCTTGCCCTTAGCCAGCCAGACCGGCAATTTGTTTTGTTAGATAGCAATCAAAAGAAAATTAACTTTGTACAACATATGATACTATCCTTAGAGTTAAGGAACACGCTTGTTGTATGCTCACGAGCGGAAAGTTATCAACCAAAGGATCTCTTTGATCTTGTGATATCGCGGGCTTTTGGCTCGTTAAAGGAATTTGTTCGTTTCTCTAAACACTTGTGTAAAAGGGATGGAAGGATGATTGCAATGAAGGGTGTTGTCAGCACTTCTGAGATAGAAGAAATATCAATGGATACTGTTATAGAAAAAATAGAAAACCTCAAGGTTCCAGGGTCTGAAGCCCTGCGCACTTTGATTTTTATCAAGCATAAAACGGAGGCATAAGTGTTAAATAAAATAATAGCCTTTGCAAACCAAAAAGGTGGTGTTGGTAAAACGACAAGCTGCGTTAATCTAGCGGCCGTCCTCGCCTCCTTAAAACAAAAGGTATTATTAGTGGATCTTGATCCCCAAGGAAATGCAACAACCGGGAGTGGTGTTGATAAAACAAGACTGTCCGCTTCCGTGAATGATTTACTTCAAGGAGAAGCCGATATTCAGGATGTTATTATTACAAAAACGCCTAGTGGATATGCGGTTTTGCCAGCAAATGGGGATTTAACAGCAGCTGAGGTGGCTTTACTCAAAAAACCCCATCAAGAGCAGAATCTAAAGAAAGCCTTAAGTGAAATTAGCGAACAGTATAATTTTATTTTGATTGATTGCCCGCCCTCTCTAAATATGTTAACCCTTAATGCCATGGTGGCTGCCAACTCGGTGATTATTCCTATGCAATGTGAATATTATGCTCTAGAAGGGCTTTCTGCTTTAAAAGGAACCATTGAACAAATTCAAAAAAGTTTAAATCCTTTGCTAGAAATAGAAGGGATTGTTCGTACTATGTATGATCCCCGCAATCGTTTATCGACAGAAATTTCTGCTCAATTAGTGGCTCATTTTGGGGATAAAGTTTATCAAACCGTTATTCCCCGCAATATTCGTTTGGCGGAAGCGCCTAGTCACGGAATGCCAATTTTATCCTATGATAAAGGGTCGCGTGGCTGCGAGGCTTATATGACCTTGGGTAGAGAACTTTTAAAACACAATCATCAAATGGCTCAATTAGAAGCCCTAACCTAAAAAAGGAGAAAACTGTGGTAAAAAAACGCGTTACTTTAGGCACGAAAGGGATAGAGGCTTTACTGGCTGCAACGCAAGAAGTGAAAGGATCGATAGAAGAAAAAAAGAGCGGATTATTGGAATTGGAGGTTACCCAGTTACAGCCAGGGCGTTATCAGCCACGTCACTCAATGGATGAAACACAATTAGAGCAATTGGCAGACTCTATTCGTTCTCAAGGGATTATTCAGCCGATTTTGGTTCGAAAAATAAAAGCGGATAAATATGAAATTATTGCTGGTGAAAGACGTTGGCGTGCAGCCCAAAAGGCAGGCCTTCAAAGAGTTCCTGTGGTTGTCAAGGAAGTATCCGATGAAAAAGCCATGGCTATGGCCTTAATTGAAAATATTCAGCGTGAAGACTTGAATGCCTTAGAAGAAGCTCACGCTCTAGAACGTTTGTCTAAAGAATTTGGTTTAACCCACGAGCAAGTTGCAGAAGCGGTAGGAAAATCAAGAACAACCGTGACTAATTTATTACGTTTATTAACCTTAACTGAAGATGTAAAACGCTTACTTGAAAAGGGAAAGCTCGCATTTGGTCATGCAAAAGTATTGCTGGGTCTAAAGAGCCATCAACAAAATCAAGCAGCCCGGGTGATTATCGATAAAGAACTTTCCGTTCGAGAAACCGAACAGTTGGTTGCAAGGTTTACCGAAACTGTTTCTAAATCGAAAGCAATTAAAAAAGAAGTAATGGATCCAGATGTGAAAAGATTACAAAATACCTTGTCAGAAAAATTGGGGGCAACGGTAGAAATTCAGCATAAACAGGGTAAAGGCCGGGTGTTGATTCATTATAATAGTCTTGAAGAGTTAGAAGGGATCTTGGAACATTTGGAATAGACCTGTGCTTCGTTTAGGATATCAAGGACTATTCAGAGTCATAGGGCTACAGGTTTTTTCTTTATTTTGTATTGGTCTTATCCTAATATTTTCCTTTTCATTAAAAGTAGGATCTTCTTTTATGATAGGGGGACTTATCAACAGCATCCCTATTTTATTGTTTGGAGGTATTTTCTTTAAAACCAGTGGTGCAAGAGCCGCTAAAAAAGCGCTGAATGACTTTTATTTGGCCGAATTTGTTAAACTGTTAACGACGATATTGTTATTCATACTTGTTTTTAAATGGGTACAAGTTCAACCGCTCTCTTTGTTTCTGGGGTTTATCTTTGCTCAGGTTGCTCTACTTATTTTCTACCGTTATTCATAGCGCCCATCAGCTCGGCTTAGATAGTATAACAACATGCTCCCGTTAACAATTGTTGTATATGTTAACGGGAGCGTAAATATTGTTTATTTGTTTTCGTACCTTCTTTCGCCAATGGTTTCTTCTTCAATAATCTTTCCACCAGCCTTTATGCATTGATCGTAGGTATTATGTTTCATTCTCTTGCCATGGCGATCCACACAGACCGTTTTTTCTTTGATCACAGTTTCTTCAATAATGATACCTTTTGGTCCTCTACTCGTCTGCACAGTTTTAGATTTAAGTTCTTGCTGACCATCTATTGTTTCCGAAACAGAAGAAGTCCTGACTGTTTCAGTGGTGCGATTACAAGCGGGTAAACATGCCACTAAACAGAAAACAACGAAGCCATAACTTGTTACTCTCAGAGATTTATTAAATAAGTTCTTCATTCGAATGACTCCCTTTTTAAAAACACTTTAACTATCATTAATGTAACCTTTATTTCTTTAACATTCAATCGATTGTTTTCTAGGGAGATCCCTAATTAAAACAAAGCACTTTAATTGGTCATTTGGGTGCCTTCCATCGCATAAGAATAACAGTATGGTTCTGATAAGGAAGTCGATCCACAATTTCCCAACCATGTCGTTCATAAAAAGTAGGGGTGGAAGGATCAGATTCAAATACATAGATTTCGTCCAGACCAAGTCGTAAAGCTTCTTTATAGATCGATTCTAATAACATAAAATCTACCCCTTTATTTTTATAAGTGGGTTCAACGTAGAAGGAACCTAGCCATATTTTATCCTTAGGGGCATTCGGCACGGGTACAGAATTTTTTAAATTAACAGTTCCAATCGGTGTATTATTATGAATAGCAACTAAGGTTAAAGGTATTTTATCAGTGTTTAGTCGTGTCTTAATTCTTGCTAAGCTTCCTTCTAAAGTGAGTGTGGGGTCATATTTATGCCAAGTGAAATAAGTCCAGTAGGCAATAATCGGAGCCCAGTCTGGGTGGTTTGCCAAATAATCAATTTTTATAGCATTAATCATATTTTCATTTTCTCTAGCCTTTGTTTTTAATTTCATTGGCAACCTCCCTTTGAAATTAATCTACTAAAACAACAATGCTCCTGTCAGTTATGAATAGGCGTTCTTACCAAAAGGAGCATTGTTAATGCATTGCTAGAATATAGAAGATCGTTTAATAATGTTGATGTACCCTCTCTCCTATGGTTTCTTCTTCAATAACCCTTCCCCCAGCTTTTATACATTGCTCATAAGTATTACATTTCAGGCGATTTCCTTTTCGATCAACACAAATGGCTTTTTCTTTGATTATGCTTTCTTCAACGATAACTTTTCCGTGAGGGCCTCTGCGAGTTTGTACGGTCTTGGTTTCTAGTTCTTGTCGACCATTGGCCGATTCTGAAACGGTGGAAGTTTGCATGGTTTCTGTCGCATGATGACAGCCCTGTAAACACCCTAATAAAAACGAGAAAACAAGCCCATAGCATATAATTGGTAGAGATTGATAAACGATGTTCTTCATAAAGGCCTCCTATAAAAAACAATTTAACAGTTATTAATATATGGTCGAACCAAATCGTTTTCAAGCTCTATTTACCCGGGGAATTCCCTAATTGAAATAGAGATGTTGTTTGGTATAATTAAGTTAAGAAACAAGGGTTTAAAATTTAAGTGTCCTGTGAATCATTTATGATTAAAGGAAAAGGAGGTAAATATGGTAGCATTATTTGGGATACAAAATGACTTTCGAGATGCTATTCAAAGCTTAATTAAGTTAGATTATGCGGCAGTCGCTGCCTATCAAGAAGCTATTGAACACCTGGAAAAACAGGAATATAAAGATAAATTGGCTGAATTTAAAAATGATCACGAACGTCACATTTCAGAACTCAGTTCGGTTTTTAAAACAATGGGAGGAATTCCTCCAAAAAGCGCTGGGATAAAACAGCTTTTTACCCAAGGGAAAGTTGTATTTGCCGATCTCCTGGGGGACAAAGCTATTTTAAAGGCAATGAAGTCAAATGAAGATGATACTAATCAAGCCTATTATAATATCAATAAGCATCCAGATATAACGAACGAAGCAATCGATGCATTAGAGGCTGGCTTGGAAGATGAAAGAAAACATCGAGCCTGGATCGTAAGCGCTCTTGCAAAGCTTGAAGAAAAGACAGAAGCTTAAGCTAAATTTATAGAATTTATCATTTTCTAGGGGGGTAACCCCCCCTAGCTTTTCATAAATACCCGTTATAGGCTTTAATAAAATAATTTTTAAAGGTTATTAAAATTCAAGCTTGAATAATAACTAGCACTTGTTGTAGGATAAGCCTTAATTTGGATTTCGATTTTGATTGAAATGAAAATTATCAAATAATCAATTTATTATAAAACGTGTAACTCATTATTGGGGGTTTAGAAAAGTGTTTTTTTCACAAGCTGTACCATCGAATGGTGTAAAGGGATCAGAATTTCATAAAAATTCAAACGAAGGGGCTGTTGTTGATTTATCGATAGATCCCTCTCACATTTTAAATGTTTCTGGTTCAAATAACGCTTGCGGATTATTTGCTTTAGCCTTGGGCACTAAGCTTGCCTTAGAAGCTCAAGCAAATTCCACGGTTCCTAAGGAAGTGCAAGAGTATTTGAATACGCTTCAAAGACAGGATCTAGAAGAAACCACAGAAGAAACAGCAGAGATTGCCAAAAATTTAAGACAAGTATTGGCCCATGCCTTGTTAAAGAATGCTGTTTATAAGAATTCTCGTCTTGAAAGTTTTAAGGCACTTGCATTAAAGATCTTGCAAAATGAAAAAGTACCCGATATGGAAGCGTTCGAAGAATCCAATCTTCTTTTTCTGGAAAAACTAAAAAATGATTTTGACGCATTGGAGTTATCCGAAGAAAGTTTGAAATCCCGGCTTCCTTTTTTAATCTCTGAGGCTAATGAAATTAAAATTAGGAAACCCGAAATACAGATAATGTCCGAAAAAATCATGCATATTCGTAATCATTCAGAGGGCTCTTCTGTTAGTAAAAGCATTAACGAATTTTTGTCGGGCCTTGGTGACCCGAATACTTTTCGAGCCATCCTCAGATTAATAAAGCTTTATCGTTTGTGTGTTGAGGCACTACCCTCTAGCGGGAACGGAGAAAACCGAAGCGAACTTGGAACTCAATTTTTTAATTTTTGCAATCGCAAGTTAAATACCCTAATGTTCGCTTCACCTCGAGCATTAAGAGGAAAGGCGATTTACTGTTATGCCAGTCATCTTAAATTTGATAAGACTGGGAAAGCAGCAAAAGACCAATCTCTTGATTTCAATTTATTTAAACAGTTGTATATTAATTTTGCTATTCAAGAAAAAGAGTGGGATACCTGTTTTGTTTCATATTGCAATTACCTAGGAAACGAAGATGTCTTTTTAACTGTCGATGAAATAGGCAATTTGGCAGTCGAGTGGAATATTAATCTTTGCGTTCAACAGCCTAACGGGCAAAAAAGTTATCATGGTCGCCAAAATACTACGATGGTAAACCTTGTTAATCGCTTTAATATTCATTGGCAGGTATATCTTAATAAGCCTTGTCAAAGGCTCAATACAATCAATAACAGTAATGGAAATCAAATCCAAACAAATAAGAATTTTCAAAGGCAAGTAGAAAAATTTATTTTGGCGAATCAACCTAACAATTTTGGGTTGGAAAAGTTTCTGCAATCTTTTCCCAAAAAACAAGTCGAAAATTGGATTAACAACCCCCCTGAAGAAGGCGAACCTCTATTAATTATAGCCACTGTAGAAGCTCCTTTGGAGATGATAGAACTACTGATTGAATTTGGCGCCATGCCTAACAAGCAAGATTTTTTTGGAAACACGGCAGCGCATTGTGCTTATTTGCAATATCATTCTAACAATGCGTATTCCAAGAATAACAGTATAGATAGTAAGCATTTTAAGATCTTAAAGCTGCTTATTGATAAGAATAGTTCCTTAGATATCTTAAATGAAGAGAGTGATTCTGTTGCCGTTTATCTCGTTCGAGATAAAGAATATAATTTTTTGGCGGAACTTTTTAAAAAAGGGACACTACATTTATTCTCTTATGTTTCTGAAAAAGTGCAATATGGAAGAATAGTTCGAGTGACTTTATTGGAATATCTAGTTCAAGAACTAGGTGATGACGAAAGCTTTATGAGGGGTATCGATATTTTAATTTACGATCTTCAGCCAAAGGTTGTTAGGGATACAATTGAGATATTATATGAAATTATAGAAGAAGAACGTCTAATACTAGAGGATTATATTGCTAATGTTGGTAGTCATTCAGAAAAGGTAAAAAATAAAGAATCTTATATTCAATCTTTTAACCGTGTATTAGAAAGATTAGAATTTAAGGAAAAAATGAATGCAGAACCCATACAGTATAAAAATTTTTTTGAAGAGATAAGTCAATTAGAAGACAAGAGTAAAACGGCTCTAAAGAGAAAACCCACAGGGGAGCTTATTCAAGAACCCGACAAAATTGAATGGTTATTTTTGGCTGCCACTACTAAAGGGGTTCAAAATTTTAATAGTTCTGCGAGAGGATCTATAAACCCTCCCTCTTCATTCCCTAAAAAAATGCACTTGGTCACTCGTGGCATTGAAAAGCCTTTGGAAAACGGAAATCATAAAGCAAGAAAATTATCTAATTAACTTAATTACTAATTTAAGTTTCTTGTCTTAAGCTGAAATGAGCTGCTATATTCGCGGCTTATCTATATTAAATCTATACTATTTATTCAATGTATTTAGCCATTAATTTTTTTCCAATAGGGCAATTGATTAGAAATGAGTGAGTATTCTGCTGCGGAGTATATCCATCACCATTTAGAACATTGGGAATGGAAGACAAGCTTTGGCACTTTTAATATGGATACCTTATTAGTTTCCTGGGTTATCGGCTTAACTTTTATTTTACTATTTCGCTGGGTTGCAAAGCACGCAACAGTCGATGTACCAGGACCTTTGCAAAATTTTGTGGAAATGCTCTACGATTTTGCAGAATCCCAAGTGAGAGAAACCTATCATGGTCGAAGTACTTTGATTGCACCCTTGGCATTGACCATTTTTGTTTGGGTTTTTTTAATGAATCTTATGGATCTACTCCCTGTAGATCTCTTTCCTCTCATTGGAAGCTCCGTAGGGCTTTCTCATTTGAAGATAGTGCCAACAACTGATCCCAACCTAACCTTAGGCATGTCTATCTCCGTCTTTTTTTTGATACTGTTTTACAGCATCAAAATTAAAGGATTAAAGGGGTTTTTTATAGAATTTACGTGTAAACCTTTTGGATGGATGTTTTTTCCTGCCAATATCATGTTAAAATTGGTCGAAGAACTTGCAAAGCCAATCTCTCTAGGACTTCGATTATTTGGAAATCTTTATGCTGGAGAGCTAATCTTTATTTTAATTGGTCTATTAGGGTATTGGCAGTGGTTTCTAGGGATCCCCTGGGCCATTTTTCACATATTGGTTATCACCATACAAGCGTTTATCTTTATGATGTTAACCATTGTCTATCTAAGTTTAGCCAGTGAAGAACATTAATGTTTTTTTAATTAGTTCATGATTGTGTAGGAGGAATTATGGAAATATCGTTGCAAGGGCTCTCGTTGGTTGCTAATCTTCAGAGCATTACGACTTTGTCGGTTGCCATTTTAATTAGTATCGGAGCTTTGGGGACCGCTATTGGCTTTGCTCTATTAGGGGGTAAATTTCTTGAAGGGGCGGCGAGACAACCGGAAATGATGCCTCAGCTTCAAGTGAAGATGTTTATTATTGCAGGTCTATTAGATGCGGTTACCATGATAGGTGTTGGTGTTGCCCTCTTTTTTACCTTTGCCAATCCGTTTATTTCTCAACTCCTAGATTTGTTAAAATTGGTTAAATAAGGGAAACTAGAGTGAGTATTAACGCAACACTCATCGGGCAAATGATCACCTTTGCCTTCTTTGTATGGTTTACGATGAGGTTTGTTTGGCCTGTTTTAGAGAAAATTCTTCTGGCAAGACAGCAAAAGATTGCCGAAGGCCTTCAAGCAGCAGAAAGGGGTCATAAGGAATTAGAAATTGCCCAAAAATATGCAATACAACATATTCATGAGGCAAGAAGTAAGGCTGTGGAAGCCATTGAACAAGCTAAAAAACAAGCAGCACACATTATAGAACAAGCAAAGCTAGAGGCCAATCGCGAGCGAGAACAAATAATCCATTTGGGACATTCAGAAGTAGAACAGCAACGACTTGTTGCGAAAGAACAACTACAACAGGAAGTGGTTACCTTAGCGATTGCTAGTGCGGAAAAATTATTAGGGCGGGTGATTACTGAAGTTGATCAGAAAGCTATGTTGGATAACAACACAAATCTGCAAGTGAAAAAAGAGTAAGGGGAAGGGATGTCAGATAGAAGAACGTTAGCTCGTCCCTATGCAAAGGCTATCTTTGAGATAGCACGCAGCAGCAAAGACTATCAAAAATGGTCTCGACTATTACAGGTTTTGGATTTGATAGCAAGCAATAAACAGGTGAAAATATTGTTGCGAGATAAAACCTTGGCTGCAGAGCGCATTATTAAGTTCTTTTTAGAAGTTTGTGGAAAATTTTTAGATGAGCCTGCAAAAAATTTAGTATCGATCTTGGCTTATCGAAGACGTTTAGAGGTGTTGCCCGAAATAGCCGCCTTATTTCAAGAAATGAGAAATGAGGCTGAAAACACTATAGAAGTAGAATTTGCATCATCGATCGCTATCGATGAAAATGAAAAAGAAAAATTTAAGAAAATATTGGAAAACACTTTTTCACGGTCCGTTACAATGAAATGTGTGGTGGACAAATCCCTTTTTGGAGGGTTTTTGGCTCGGGCAGGGAATTATGTTATAGATAACTCTCTTAAGGGCTTTTTAACAGAACTGAAATTAGCAATAGGTGAATAAATATGGCTTTAAATTCTTCTGAAATTTCTGAATTAATTAAAGAGAAAATTGTAAAATTTGAACCCGTAGCCACGCTTAAAAATGAAGGCAAAATTGTTAGCCTTTCAGATGGTATTGTCCGTATTCATGGTTTAGAAATGGCACAATATGGAGAGCGCTTAGAGTTTGAAGGAAAACACTTTGGTATAGCCTTAAATTTGGAACGAGACTCCGTTGGAGCAGTTGTCTTAGGCTCTACAGAAACCTTGGCAGAGGGGCAAAAAGTTTGGTGTACTGGGGAAATATTAAAAGTTCCAGTGGGAGAAGCTTTATTAGGTCGTGTTGTCGATGCGCTCGGTCGCCCCATAGATGGGCGAGGCACTATTGATACCCACCATAGTTCAGCCATTGAAAAAGTAGCACCGGGTGTTATTTGGCGAAAATCCGTGAATCAACCTTTGCAAACTGGTTTAAAAGCGATTGATTCCATGGTACCCATTGGTCGAGGGCAAAGAGAGTTGATTATTGGAGATAGACAAACGGGTAAAACCGCTATCGCCATTGATACTATCATTAATCAAAAAAATTCTGGTGTAAAATGTATTTATGTTGCCATTGGGCAAAAGGCCTCTTCAGTTGCAGCAGTTGTTAGAAAGCTTGAAGAAGAAGGAGCTATGAAGCACACCATTGTGGTAGCAGCCACTGCTGCAGAATCTGCAGCCCTTCAATATCTTGCGCCTTATTCTGGTTGTTCTATGGGTGAATATTTTCGGGATAAGGGCGAAGATGCTCTTATTATTTACGATGATTTAACCAAACAGGCCTGGGCGTATCGACAAGTTTCTTTATTATTGCGTCGCCCTCCCGGGCGTGAAGCCTATCCCGGCGATGTTTTTTATTTACACTCACGTTTGCTAGAGCGTGCAGCTCGAGTTAACGAAGCCTATGTTGAAAAAATGACAGAAGGCCGTGTTAAGGGACGTACGGGTTCTCTCACTGCCCTGCCCATTATTGAAACACAAGCAGGAGACGTCTCTGCTTTTGTTCCAACCAATGTTATTTCTATTACCGATGGTCAAATATATTTGGAAACGGATCTCTTTAATTCCGGTATTCGGCCTGCGATTAATGCGGGACTTTCCGTTTCTCGTGTGGGTGGTGCTGCTCAAACTAAGATCATTAAAAAATTGGGGGGTGGTGTTCGTTTGGCCCTTGCGCAATATCGTGAACTTGCAGCTTTTGCGCAGTTTGCTTCAGATTTAGATGAGACAACCCGAAAACAATTAGAGAGAGGTCAGCGAGTAGTTGAACTACTCAAACAAAAACAATTTTCCCCCTTAACAGTAGCAGAAATGTCGGTTTCCTTGTTTTCTGCAGATAAAGGATATCTGGATGATATTCCCCTAAAGAAAATTGTCGAATTTGAAGGTGATTTACTCGATCATGTCCGTGTGCACAATACTGCGCTTTTACAAAGAATTGATCGCGAATGCGAATTAAATGACGAAATTGAGCTTGCTTTGAAAAATATCATCGAACAATTTAAATCGACCTGGATGGCATAATGTCCGACGCAAAAGAAATCCGCTCAAAAATAAAAAGTATTAAAAGCACTCAGAAAATAACGGGTGCTATGGAAATGGTTGCGGCCAGTAAAATGCGACGCGCCCAAGATCGTATGTTGGCCTCAAAGCCCTATTCCGAAAAAATTAAGGTGGTTATTAACCATTTGGCCCAAGCAAGACTGGAATATAAACACCCTTATCTTCTTGAAAGAACCCCTAGTCGAGTGGGATATATGGTGGTTTCTACCAATCGCGGTCTTTGTGGGGGTTTAAATGCGAATTTGTTAAGAACAACCGTTCAAGCCATGCAGGAATGGCATGAAAAAGAAACACCCATTGATATTTGTACTATCGGCAAGAAAGCAGAGAGTTTCTTTAGACGTTTAGGGGGAAACGTAGTTGCATCTATCTCGAGCTTGAATGATAAACCTAGTCTTTTAGATATTATTGGGACAGTAAAGGTCATGCTAGATATGTATGATGAGGGAAAGCTGGATCGCATTTATCTTGTCTACAATCAATTTGTCAATAGAATGACCCAGAAACCACAAGTGGATTTGATTTTACCGATTTTGGATACGCAACCCAAGGAAGAAGGGCGTTTTGCTTGGGATTATTTATATGAACCCGATCCCAAAGAATTAGTTGATTCTTTATTGGTTCGTTATGTGGAATCCTTAGTTTATCAAGGTATTGTCGAGAATATGGCTTGTGAACAAGCGGCAAGAATGGTTGCAATGAAAAACGCTTCAGAAAATGCAGCTGAGTTAATTAATGATCTTCAATTGATGTATAACAAAGCAAGACAAGCAGCAATTACTCGGGAACTATCCGAAATTGTTGCGGGTGCTGCGGCTGTTTAGGGGGTATTGAGTGGAAACAGGAACAATTGTACAAATCATGGGACCTGTGGTCGATGTTGAGTTTACAAAAGAACATATTCCAAAAGTATATGATGCCTTGATTGTGAAAGAAGCAGATCTTACATTAGAGGTGCAGCAACAAATAGGGGATGGCGTTGTTAGAACGATTGCCATGGGATCTTCTGAAGGTTTAAGACGTGGATTAAAGGTCACTAATACCAAAGCACCTATTACAGTACCTGTTGGTAAAAAGACACTTGGGCGAATCATGGATGTTTTAGGTCGTCCCATTGATGAACGTGGCGAGATTGGTTCTAAGGAATTTTTGCCCATCCATCGATTGCCACCTTCTTATAGTGAACAAGCAGTTAATAATGAATTGCTTGAAACTGGCATTAAAGTGATTGATTTAATTTGCCCCTTTGCTAAAGGGGGCAAGGTTGGTTTATTCGGGGGAGCAGGGGTTGGAAAAACCGTTAATATGATGGAGCTTATCCGTAATATTGCCATAGAGCACTCTGGTTATTCTGTTTTTGCAGGGGTTGGTGAGCGTACTCGAGAAGGAAACGATTTTTATCACGAAATGAAAGAATCCAAGGTCTTAGATAAGGTAGCCTTGGTTTATGGACAAATGAATGAACCACCCGGAAATCGATTACGAGTGGCGTTAACGGGTCTTACGATTGCTGAGCAATTTAGAGATGAAGGCAAAGACGTCTTATTATTTATTGATAATATTTATCGTTACACATTAGCGGGAACAGAAGTTTCGGCACTTTTGGGACGTATGCCTTCTGCGGTTGGTTATCAACCAACGTTGGCAGAAGAAATGGGTGTATTGCAAGAGCGAATTACTTCTACTAAGAAGGGCTCTATTACTTCCATTCAAGCAGTCTATGTGCCAGCGGACGATCTAACCGATCCCTCTCCTGCAACTACTTTTGCACACTTGGATGCAACCATCGTTTTATCTAGACAAATCGCAGAATTAGGGATTTATCCTTCTATTGATCCACTGGATTCAACCAGTCGGCAATTAGATCCCAATATTATTGGGCAAGAGCATTATGAGGTCGCACGAGCCATACAAGGGACTTTACAACGGTATAAAGAACTTAGAGATATTATTGCTATCTTAGGGATGGATGAATTATCGGATGAAGATAAAAGAACTGTGGCAAGAGCAAGAAAAATTCAAAAATTCCTTTCACAGCCTTTCTTTGTTGCCGAAATCTTTACCGGCTCTCCTGGTAAATATGTTCCCTTGAAAGAAACGATTCGAGGATTTTCGGGTATTATTGCCGGTGAATACGATCACTTACCCGAGCAGGCTTTCTATATGGTAGGAAGCATCGATGAAGCGGTTGAAAAAGCCAAGACCCTTTAGGATTTTGAATGTCAATTATTTTTCATGTAGATGTTGTTAGTGCAGAAGCAGAAATCTTTTCAGGTCCTGTCAAAAAATTATTTGTTAGCGGGATTATGGGCGATCTGGAAGTTCTGCATGGACACGCCCCTCTTTTAACGACCCTTAAGCCAGGGCCTATCTGGATTGTTAAACAAAATGGCGAAGAAGAAGTCTTTTATATCTCGGGTGGAATGCTAGAAGTTCAACCCAGCATTACCACTGTATTAGCAGATACCGCTATTCGTGCCAAAGATGTAGACGAAGCTCAAGCACTGGAAGCCAAAAAGCGCGCAGAAGAGATCCTTTCCGGAAAATCAAAGGATTTCGATTATGCACAAGCCCAGGCACAATTATTAGAAGCCATCGCACAATTAAAAGCCTTGAAAAAAATACGGGAAAGACATAGATAAAGGTGTCAGGCACCGGTTATTTGGCCGGTGCCTGACACCTTTTATAGCAGTGTTAAGGGCGGGGGAATAATAATATCCCTAAAAACACATAAAATGCACTCTTTTCCAAGATTGGCCTTCAAAGTTAAAATCTCTCCTTTTAGATTATAAACTTTTAAGTCCCCACTTTGATGCATTTTTTCAAGTTGATTTCGGCTGATCTGTACTTTATTTCTTAAGATGGCGACAATCGGAATTTTTAAGAAATAATCGGTTTTGATCAAAATTTGAACTTTCGTATCAGACTGCTCCCGATTCGATTGTACTTGAAAGTCGAAATCAATATTCCAATCAAGCTGGATCCCTTTTTGCATAAGACTGGTATCAAAAGCATATTGCCAAGCCAGTGTTTTATCATTGTCTTGCAAACGCTTAAATAGAGTCTTATTAATTTTGGAGACAGGCGTTCTTCTTAGAATAGAATTATTCCAAGTAAATTCGCATTGGCTGCATTTATAAATCAACCAGGCATCAATTATTTTTTTATTGGCATTAACCCTAAATTTGTCGCTAGAGCAAAAGGTATTTCCATTGCATCTCGGACATTGTCGGATCAATTTTGGAACCGATAATGGGATCACTTTCCAGATCTGTTCATATTGTTGGGGAGCAACACAGTTTTCATCAACAATTGCATCTTTAAGTGAAGGGTTTAATAGATTTTTTGTGCCAGCATTCAGCACTAAGCGTGGATCGCGTTTCATGATTGACTCCTTCCCTTAAACTTTATTTAAGGAAATTTACTTGAGTTTTTTTTACCGCTTTCCAAAACAAATTGTTTGGAAAACGCAACAGGTGCCGATAAACCCCGAGTGTTTAAAAAAACACAGAAGTGTTTAACGACGAGATCTGTTAACTCAAGTAAGGGTCATTCATAAGACAAAACCTTTTGATTTGAAGGAAAACAGATTATGAGGTATTGAACTAGATTTGTAAAGCTGAGCTTATTAACAGTAAAAAAGGTGTCAGACACCGGTTATTTATCTGGTGCCTGTGACACCTTCGTCTATTTCAGAGAGTCGTAAAATCGAAATTTTCAAATTGTAAACTTAAGGGTGTATTATAAAATTGACAAAGAACACGACGAAAGCTTTCTGCCCTTTCGGATAAACCTTGTTCACAATAGGTTTTGACTTGTTGATAAACAGCGCGCTTAAATGCTTCATTGTTTGATATTGAGCCGTTGAGATTATCAATGCTGATTCGAAAACGGGATTTTGAAGCGGCAGAGAGGATCCATTCCATGGCCTGTGGTTTCACTTCAACGCTCTGAAAAAGTTTTTGCTGTTCTGCTGTACGTCCATCAGGTTCGTACCAATAACCAAAATCAATTTGTTTTCTCCTTTTTTCTCCCGCGAGTAACCAATGGGAGCACTCATGTAAGGCACTAGCAAAATAATCGTGAGCAAAGAAAATAGTATGATGGGGCTGGGTTTGATCGGCGGGTAGATAGAGGGGCTCATCTTTACCTCTAGCCAATTGAGTATTATATTTCTCTAAGAAGCATTGATTGAAAAGTGTTATTAAATCTTGATAATGATGCACTTAAAATTCCCAAAAAATGTCGGTGTCAGACACCGGTTATTTATCCGGTGTCTGACACCTTCGTAATGAATTCAGTTTTTCAAGAATTTTAATTTCAAGACCTCTTGAAACAGGTTCATAGTAAATTTTTTCGCTCATGCTCTCTGGAAAATAAGTTTGTCCTGCTGCAAAGGCATTGGGTTCGTCGTGATCATAACGATATTCTTTTCCATGCCCCATAGATTTCATCAGTTTAGTTGGCGCATTTCGTATATGAATGGGAACTTCCAATGTGCCCAACTCTTTAGCATCTTGCATAGCAGCTTTTAAAGCCATATAAACAGCGTTACTTTTTGCAGCCACTGCCATATAGACAATCGCTTGAGCAATGGCAAGCTCCCCTTCCGGACTTCCCAAACGTTCTTGTACTTCCCAGGCGTTTAGGGCAAGCTGCAAGGCTTTTGGATCGGCATTGCCAATATCTTCGCTGGCCATACGCACGACACGTCTTGCAATAAAGAGTGGATCACAGCCCCCAACAATCATTCGCGCAAACCAATATAAAGCAGCATCGGGTGAAGAACCACGAACCGATTTATGTAAGGCCGAAATTTGATCATAGAAAATATCGCCACCCTTATCAAAACGGTTTAAGGTGCCGGTCGTAACTTGTTTAAGAATTTCTTCATCAATTAAGATTTTGCCCTTTATTACAGGCGCGTGGGAAAGTGCCAATTCCAATAAATTTAAGGCGCGACGCGCGTCTCCATCGGCAGCTTTTGCAAGCAGAATTCGAAGTTTGGGATCAAAAGAAATAGTTTCTGTTTCAAACCCTGATCGGGGGTGGCTCAAGGCCCGATCAATAATTTTGATGAGATCACCTTCTTCTAGAGATTTAAGGACATAAACTCGACAACGCGAAAGTAAGGCGTTGTTCACCTCAAAAGAAGGATTTTCTGTCGTTGCACCAATAAATGTAATAGTGCCATCTTCGACAAAAGGCAGAAAGACATCTTGTTGGGACTTGTTAAAACGGTGAACCTCATCAATAAACAAAATAGTTTTTTGATTTTGTGAGTTTTGCCTTTCTATGGCTTCTTCTATCGTTCCTCGAACTTCTTTTATACCAGAGCTAACCGCAGAAAGACTCGCGAAAGTCGCATTGGTTGTATGGCTAAGCATTTTTGCAAGGGTTGTCTTTCCCGTACCCGGAGGACCCCAAAAAATCATGGAATGAGGTTTACCACTCTGTATTGCTTGCCAAAGGGATTTACCAGGCGCCAATAAATGGGTTTGACCAACAAAGTCATCCAGGGTAATGGGCCTTAAACGTGCAGCTAAGGGAGATGTCTCTTTTTTCATAACTTATTAGTAATAATAAAAATAATAAAGGTTAATGTCAGTATTGCCGAATAAATCTAGAGAATTATTTAGGATCGATATCTTCCGAATCTAAGATCTGTTCATGCTCAAGCCACATGACATTAATAATACCACAGGCACAGGCAAATAATACACCCAATATCCACGTGAAATACCACATTTTTGACCCCTTTTAATAGGCACCTTTGTTCTTTAGAGTGACTTCCCTATCTACTTTTCCCCGCATCACGCGATAGGCCCAAGTTGTGTATAGTAGGACAATGGGAAGAAAAATAAGCGTTAGCCAAAACATCCAAGACAAGGTTAAATGACTGGAAGCTGCATCCCAAATCGTTAAACTGTGATTAGGAAAACTTGTGGATGGCAAGATAAAAGGATAGAGCGTAAACCCAAGGGTGATAATGATCGATGCTAAAGCTAGGCTATTACAAAACAAAGCAAAGCCAGGGCGACGTTTCGTCGAAAACACTAAAGCCAATATTGCCCAAAGTATACTCAAGATCGGGGCTAAAAACCCGATCGGATAAAGATGATAATTATTGGCCCAAAACCCTGGACCTTTTATAACGGTTTTAGAAAGAGGGCTTAATGCTTGATTGGGATCTAATAGGGTTTGGATTTGAAATCCTTCTTGATAAAAGAAGGTCCAAACCCAAACGCTAGAAAAACTGAGGGAAAATACTATTCCACACCAGCTTGCAGAATGGCGTGCACGTTCGGTTAAAGGTGGATTTGTTTTTAGTTGTAAAAAAAGTGAACCTTGTAACAGCAATGCACTTGCAGTAACGATTCCACATAAAAGTGCATAAGGGCTTAAGAAGGAGAAAAAACTACTACTGGTATGTGAAACTAAAGAGTCATCAAAAGAAAAGGAAATTCCAGATAATAAATTCCCAAACATAACTCCAAAAAGAAAAGCAGGAATCATACCACTTAAGAAAACGGCAATATCCCAGGTACTGCGCCAGGCAGGCATTGCTAACTTACTTCGAAAATCAAGGCCAGGTGGGCGTAAAATCAGTGCTAAGAGTATTAGTAAAAATACAAGATAAAAGCTCGAAAAAGCAAGGGAATACAGGATGGGCCAGGCGGCAAAAATGGCGCCTGCTGCCGTAATAAACCAGACTTGGTTTCCCTCCCAAGTGGGGCCAATACTGTTTAAGATCAAGCGTCTTTCTTCATCCGTTTTACCGAGTATAAGCAAAAGTGCCCCAACACCTAAGTCAAAACCACCACTCACTGCAAAGCCGATGAATAGCACGCCTATAAACAGTAACCATATTAATTTAAAAGTTTCATAATCAAAAATCATACCGTACTCGACTCAAAATGATAACGTCCTGTGCCCAAGGTACTGGGGCCTAAGCGCGCATATTTAAACATTAAATAAAGCTCTACAATCAGAAGTCCCGTATACAGTGCTGTCAAGCTTGCAAGACTTAAAAATACTTGCGTGGTGGAAACACTAGAAACGCCCAAGAAAGTCGGTAAAATTTCTGCAATGGCCCAGGGTTGTCTACCATATTCAGCAACAATCCAGCCGCATTCACTGGCAATCCAGGGCAAAGGGATGCTATATAAGCACAACTTTAATAGCCAACGTTTGGATTCTATACTACGCTTGGCGTTATAATAAAAAGCTGCTGAAAAGATAAATAGCATGATTATTCCACAACCAACCATGATTCGAAAACTCCAAAAGAGCGGCCAACTTTTGGGGACACTGGCTTTTGCTGCTTGGTGGATCTCGTCTTCCGTTGCATCTACTACCCTTGGGGTGAAACGTTTTAATAACAAACCATATCCCAGAGAATCTTTAAGGGCATTAAATTGCTGGAGGGTTTCTGAATTTTTTTCACCCTTCTTTAATTTTTGTAAGAGATCATAGGCAATCATCCCTTTTCGTATTTTAGTTTCATTGTTTGAAACAAGATCTTTTAAACCAAGAATGGGTTCGTTAATAGAGCGAGTTGCAATTAAACCTAATACAAAGGGAATTCTTAGTGCATATTGGGTGGTTTGTGTTTTTTCATTTGGAAAACCAATAATCGTAAAGGCGGCTGGTGGTTTTTCGGTTTCCCACATGCCTTCAATGGCAGCTAATTTAACCTTTTGAACAGTTCCAAGGGTATATCCGCTTTCATCTCCTAGAACAATAACAGACAAGACAGAGGTAAGACCAAAGCCTGCTGCTACTGCAAAAGAACGCCTTGCAAAGGCAAGATCTCGCCCTTTTAGCAAATAATAAGCGCTAATTCCTAATACAAATAAAGTTCCAGTCACATACCCGGAAGCAACGGTATGAACAAATTTAACTTGTGCAACGGGGTTAAAGAATACATCGGCTAAACTGGATAATTCCATTCGCATGGTTTCATAATTAAAGTGAGTGCCAATGGGATTTTGCATCCAGGCATTGGCGATCAAGATCCACAGTGCAGAAAGATTAGATCCTAGGGCAACCAACCAGGTAACGCTTAAATGTTGGATTCTGCTTAAGCGATCCCAGCCAAAAAAGAACAAACCAATCAAAGTGGATTCTAGGAAAAAGGCCATTAAGCCTTCAATGGCTAAGGGAACCCCAAAAATATCCCCAACGTAATGAGAGTAGTAAGCCCAATTAGTGCCAAACTGGAATTCTAGAGTTATACCCGTTGCTACTCCCATTGCAAAATTAATGGCAAAGAGTTTTCCCCAAAAGCGAGTCATGTCTTTATAAATAATTTTGTTGGTCATGACATAAACCGATTCCATAATTGCCATGACAAAAGCCAAGCCTAAAGTGAGTGGCACAAACAAGAAATGATAAAGGGCAGTTAGAGCAAATTGCGTACGCGAAATATCAACCAGAGTTTCATTAATCATAAATTTTCTTTTCAAAAAGAGTATTGCCAAAGGCAGGTGACTTTGTGGGGGGGCTGCTGAAAAAAACTAACCAGATAAGGTAGAGGACAATGATCTTAATGATTAAGATCAGGCCCAATTCCTTGGTCAATAAAAATTTTTTCATAGCCATAGTGTACTCAAAAAACGACTAGAGGAACAATCAATTTGTAGTTATTTGTTCAACTTGTTTTTTGACCCAATAGATAGCTTTGTTTTACGAGGCGTGATAATATTCTGCAGCAATAAGAGAATTTAAATTTTGTAACTATTTGTAAATAAATGAGATGAATCATTCAGTTATAATATTAGCCGCAGGTCGCGGACTTCGTATGCGTTCTGAACGTCCTAAATTGCTGCACTCCATTGGGGGTGTTTCCATATTACAAAGAATTTTATCTACAGTTAGTTTTCTAAACCCATCTAAAATCGGGGTTGTTATTGGTTATCAGGGCGAAGCACTTAAAAATAGCATAGAATCTTCGCCCGATATTGTCTGGGTTGAACAAACACAGCAATTAGGCACGGGGCATGCCAGTTTACAAGCCCTGCCTGCCATTGGTGAAGTAGACCGAGTACTTGTTTTGTATGGCGACATTCCTTTGATAACAACAGAAACGCTCCAGCGTTTATTAACATCGACAGGCAAGAATGAAATTGGATTTATAACCGTTCAGGCCCCAGATCCCACAGGGCTTGGTCGTGTGCTTAGAAATAAAAAGGGAGAAGTTATTCGAATTGTGGAAGAAAAAGATGCCACGATTTCAGAAAAACAACTCAAGGAAATTAATGCAGGCTTTTTCCTTGTCCCCAAAGTTTATTTACAAAAATGGCTGCCAGAATTAAGTGCGGGTAATAGTCAAAAAGAATATTATTTAACAGATATTATGGAACACGCTGTAGAAGAAGGCGTTGTGATTAGAACGATTTCCCCTCAATTTGAATGGGAAGTTTTGGGTGTCAATGATAAGATCCAATTAGCGGGTTTAGAACGTTGCTATCAAGCAACACAGGCAAGACAATTGATGGAGCAAGGCGTTACTTTACGGGATCCCGCGCGTTTAGATGTGCGGGGAGATATCACGGTTGGAAAAGACGTTACTATTGATGTGAATGTTATTTTAGAGGGGACTGTGGTTTTGGGAGACAATCTTGAGATTGGTCCCAATGTTTATATTAAAGATTCAGTTATTCATTCAGGGGCTCAGATTTTAGCAAACAGCGTTATAGTAGGGGCCAAGATCGGAGAAGATTGTACTATTGGCCCATTTGCCAGAATAAGACCCGGAACCGAGCTTAAGGAAAATGTTCGGATCGGTAATTTTGTTGAAGTCAAAAACTCGACCATTGATCTAAATAGTAAAATTAACCACTTAAGCTATGTGGGGGATTCCACGATTGGCGAAGATGTTAATATCGGCGCTGGAGTTATTACTTGTAATTTTGATGGTAAAGACAAACATCAAACAATTATTGGAGATCGAGTGTTTGTTGGATCGGATACCCAGTTAATAGCTCCGGTCACGATTGGTAATGATGTCACCATTGGTGCTGGTACTACAGTGGTGCACGACATTCCTTCTAATCATTTATTACATAATCGTGTCGAATATAGAACTGTATCCGATTGGAAGAAAACGGAAAGAGAGTCGTAATAAATATAAAATAGAGGATAAATTATGTGTGGAATCGTAGGTGCCGTTGCTAAGCGAGATGTGGTGTCCATCCTAATGGATGGTCTTAAACGTTTAGAATATCGTGGGTATGATTCCGCAGGAATAGCAGTATTAGCAGAAGATCATAGCATTCAACGACAAAGAACGGAAGGAAAAGTCCAGCAATTACAAGAGATCCTTTCAAAAGAGTCTTTTGCAGGCTGTACAGGTATTGCTCATACTCGGTGGGCGACCCATGGCGCACCTATCGAGCGCAACGCACACCCACATATTGTAGATGACCGAATAGTCTTAGTTCATAATGGCATTATTGAAAATTATCAATTATTGTCTGAACCTTTGCGTCGAGCAGGGGTTAATTTATTATCCGATACCGACTCAGAAATAGTTGCTTGCCATATTGCTGAAGAATTAAAAAAAGGCGGGAACCTTTTATCCGCGGTTAGAAAAACAGTTCAAGAATTAGAGGGTGCTTACGCTTTTTGTGTCATGGATGTGAAAGATCCCGATCGGATCATTGGGGTTCGTTCAGGGCCGCCTTTAGTGATAGGTATTGGAATGGGCGAGCATTTTTTTGCTTCCGATGCCCTTGCTCTTCAACGAGTGGCAGAGCAATTCATCTATCTTGAAGAGGGGGATATTGCTGAAATTACTCGAAAAGAAGTGGTTATTTACGATAAAGAAAATAATAAGGTACAACGAAAAACCTATCATCGAAGCTTCCAATCGGATGCCGTCGATAAGAATGGTTATCGCCATTTTATGTTAAAGGAAATTTTTGAGCAGCCTAACGCAATACGAGAGACCTTAAGTGGTCGGCTGCAGAATGGTCGAATTTTAGAACAAGTATTTGGCAGAGAGGCAACTCGTATTTTTGATAAAACCCAGCATGTTCAAATTATTGCTTGTGGGACCAGTTACCACGCAGGAATGATTGCTCGCCTATGGCTTGAAAATTGTGCCGGGATCTCTTGTCAGGTCGAAATCAGTAGCGAATTTCGTTATCGCAAGCGGGTTTTATTACCCAACACTTTGCTGGTTTGTATTTCTCAATCTGGGGAAACCGCCGATACCTTAGCTGCCCTACGCAGTTGCCAAGGCGAAGAGTATTGCGGGACTTTAAGTATTTGCAATGTTCCAGACAGCTCGTTAGTGCGTGGATCAGAATTGGTATTTCTAACCAATGCAGGGCCTGAAATTGGCGTTTGTTCAACGAAAGCATTTACAACACAATTAGTGGCTTTATTTCTTTTAACCGTGGTTTTAGGGCGTCGCCGTTCCTTGACAAATGCAATTGAAAAACAATGGATGGAAGAGCTACTTGAATTGCCCGATATCATACAGTCTTACCTTAGTTCTGCGACTAGTATTCAAACACTCGCCAAATTGTTTGCCAATAAATCCCACACCTTATTTTTGGGCAGAGGTTTACATTTCCCAATTGCCTTGGAAGGTGCATTAAAACTGAAAGAAATTTCCTATATTCATGCAGAAGCCTACCCGGCAGGAGAATTAAAACACGGGCCTCTAGCCCTGGTGGATAAAAAAATGCCGGTTGTTGTTGTGGCTCCCAATAATCAATTGCTGGAAAAACTAAAATCAAATATACAAGAAGTTCGCGCCAGGGGTGGGGAATTGATCGTCTTTACACCTAAATCTTCTGGAATTGAGGCCAGTGAAGGGATCCATGTGTTAGAAATCCCGGATGTGCCAGAATTATTAGCGCCTATTGTTTATACGGTTTCCTTGCAATTACTAGCCTATTATGTTGCCGTTTTAAGGGGAACAGATGTTGATCAACCCAGAAATTTAGCAAAATCAGTCACGGTTGAATAGTTATCTCTTGTGCACTATTTTAGCTGCATTTCATTTAAGGCTTGGACTTCTGTAAACCCTTTGGTCTTATCATATTCTTCAAACCAGGCACTTAGAATTTCTTTTGCAATATCTTGGCTTAACAGGCGATTAGAGAGAACCAGTACATTCGCATGATTCCAAATTCTGGCAGCGCGCGCGGTTTCGGAATCAAAGCAGAGCGCAGCACGGATCTTTTGGAATCGATTAGCAACCATGGAAACCCCAGTTCCAGTCCAACAAAAGAAGATCCCTTCTTGATTGAGGTTTTCCAGAATGGAGCGTGCGGCGGCTTCTGCGGATTTTACCCAAGATCCATTTTCCTGGATTTGTAAAGCTCCATAAAGAGTTACCTCATGGCCCTTATTTTTTAACCATTCGATAACGACATTATGTACTGGGTAAATTTCATCACTCACTATCGCTATTTTCATGGGCTTTCCTTTAAATTTAAGAGAAACATAAAAAGATAGTTTACTCTGAAAAATTAGCAAAGTAAAATGACTCTATAGATTCTTTCGTCTCATTTTTACTTCAACCATGCGGTTGTAATCTTTTCTGGCATGTCGGGAATATCCCCTATTTTAAGAATAAAAAATGCTTGATATCTCTAAAAGAGCTTGGCATAATCGCCCACTGTTTCCTCATTAAATTTTAAATTGGAGATTATTATGGCAGTTAAAAAGTCGAAAAAAACGAGTAATCAGAAACAAACTCGTATTGAAATTTTGCGCTCGCTTGCTGACAATACAGGATTACCGAAAGTTCAGGTTGAAGCTGTATTAACTGCACTTGCAGATTTATTGCATTCTCATATGAAAAAACGTGGATCCGGTGAATTTACGGTTCCCATGGCTGGTATTAAGGTTCGACGGGTCAAGAAAAAAGCAAGCAAAGCCCGGACAATGGTTAGCCCTTTAACGGGTCAAGAGGTTGTTATTGCCGGCAAACCTGCGCGTTTAGCCGTTAAGCTTTCCGCTTTAAAGCCTTTGAAATTGGCTGTACAAGAATAGTGTCCTACCCCTTTTGTATGAAATATCTGCAAAAGGGGTTTTTATGTTATAGATAAACCTTCGTGTTCTAAGGCCCAAATTTTCCTTTCTAATCCACCACCATAGCCCGTTAATGCGCCATTGCTTCCGATGATTCGATGGCAAGGTAGAAGGATCACAATTGGATTTTGCCCCATCACTCTTCCAATGGCTCGAGAAGCTTGTGGGTTCCCGAGTTTTTTTGCGAGATCTCCATAGGATTGCGTGGTACCAATGGGAACTTGTTGTAATGCTTTCCATGCTCGAATTGCAAAAGGTGTTCCTTGTAAGTGGAGAATGGGGAGCTTTAAGTTTTTAAAATTTTTTGAAAAATAGTTATCCAGCCAAAGTTTAGTTTCTTTTAGTATAGATTGATGAGAGTTATCAAATTCGTGTTTAGCAAACCATTTTGAAAGCCTTGCTTGGATAAATTCAAACTCTTCTTGGAAGGTTAGCAACCAAAGCCCTTTTTTAGAGGCAATAGCTGTCATTTTTCCAAGAGGAGTGTCGAAAGTGGCTTTAGAAAGTTGTTCCAAACTCATATTAAGGTAAGTCGATCTAAAATGGTGATCATCGTTTGATTAATGGCTGTGTAATCTTGGCTCAATAATTCCTGTTCGGTTTGTGTAAATTGGCTACTGGCTAAATCATCTGGGCAAGCAAGGATCATTGTTTGAATTCCTTCCTTTTTGATCTCCAGGTGGCATTGAAAGCCATAGACGCAAGGGGTATAACGTATGATTTGTTTAGGACAGCCCTGACTACTCGCCAGTAAAATGGAATCTGACGTTTCGCCTGGCATGTCGTTATGCCAGTGAGTGACCAAAAAATGCTTAGGGAAACCTTTGAAAAGTGGGTCATGGGTGCCCTCTTTCGTTAAGGTAATTGGGTAAACACCAACTTCTTTTTCTGGGCTTCTTTGGGTTTTTGCGCCTAGTGCTTCTCCAATCAATTGGGCGCCCAAACAAAACCCAAGAACCCGTTTATTTTTTTGAATAGCATCTTGGATTAATAAAATTTCGTCTTTTAAAAAGGGAAATTCACCCAGCTTAAGAGGGCTTTGAGGCCCGCCCATGACAATTAAAAAATCAAAGTCCTTCATTCTTAAGCAATTTTGACCCTGATAAGGTTTGCAGATATCGAAGGTATACCCACGCAATTTTGCCCAGTCTTCTATAATACCCGGTGTTTCAAAATCGGCATGTGTTAAACACAAAATTTTCATATTCCCCTCTTTCTTAAAAATCTGCTTTTATAAAAATATCTTCCCAGGTCTTGATATTTATTTCAAGATTATTTTGAGCTTATCAGTTGCACATATTACTTTTGTTTAGACTTTGGCTTTATGATACGCTATTTGAAAATTAGGGAGAAAAATTATGCTCGATCATTGTTCGATATCCGTTAAAGACTATGATCAAAGTCTAGAATTTTATGATCAAACTTTAGCAGTTCTAGGTTACAAAAGGGATATCACAATTGATATGCCAGAACACAATGTGAAGGTAGCGGGTTATGGTGCAAATCCTAGGCCTTTCTTTTGGATAAGCCCTATGGGTAAAGAGGATGAAGAGGTTGGGCGTGCTCGCGGTTTACATATTGCCTTTGTTGCACCCAGTGCCAAAGCTGTACAAGACTGGCATGCTTTGTGTTTAAAGTTGGGAGGAACCGATAATGGATTACCAGGTTCAAGACCTGAATATCACACAGGGTACTATGGTGCTTTTATTATAGATCCCAGTGGTTGGCGAATAGAGGCCTGTTTTCATAAACATACCACTTAAGGCAAAAAGACTGTTTAAAAATACAGATAAAAATAACCTTATTCTATAAGAAACAAGCAATTAAATACGGGCGCAAAACAGCGTTTAATTGATTGTTTCTGGAACTCTATTGGAATTTTTTTGCCTAACTCTATGTTAGAATAGGGAAATTTATCTTTAGGTGGGGCAAATGCCAAATCGAGTGCGCAATCATTCTTTCATTCAAGGGGGGGAAAAGATCCCCCACAGCTCTTCTATTGGTTTTATGAAAACTTTTGAAGAACAAAAGCGAGAAGAAGATCTGCAGCTAATTACGGATGTAGAAAGACAAGTTGGTGGAGTTTTAGCAGAGATCCAATACATTGCTAAATTATTAGAAGACAATAAAAAAATGGCACCGGTTGAAGATCTGCCTTCGAAAATTCGAAAATCCTATGAAAAGATCAAAAAACTTTTAAATCCTGAAAATGCAGCCCAACAGGAATTGGGCCCAGAAGCAAATAAAAGAACCTCAGGCGGTATTCAATTGGAAGAAAATCCTTTGATTAAGGAATTGGGTGGAATGCCCCTGGAAGAGATTTCTCCTGAATGGCAGGAAGTAATCGAAGGGACAATTTTAGATAAGGCCGAACTAGAAAATTTAGTCAATAAGAAACTAAAAGATAGGGTTGAGCTTGCCAATAAGTTAAAGGCACAGAATAAATTAACAAATCAACCGAAAATGAAAGCAGCGCCTGGCCCTGCTATAAAACCCCAATATGAAAAGCTACAACAAACTTTAAAATTAATTTTCAAGGAGATGCCGCCACCTCCAACCCCTACGCCCCAAGTAAAACCCCCAAGGCCATACTGAGTTAAAATGGTAAGCCATTATGTCTCCTAAATCTCTTTCAAAAGAAATTTTATTTGGCACTAGAGACAGTGTGGAAAAGCTTATTCTGCAAGGGGCCAATGTGAATGAAAAAGATGCCTATGGCCTAACTCCCTTAATTGAGGCAACGCTTAAAGAAGATATCGAAATTGCCAAACTATTATTAGAAAAGGGGGCAAAAATTGATCAAGAGGATATTAGTGGGCAGACCGCACTTCAATGGGCGGTTAATCGAAACCATCTTCCCTTATGTGAATTGTATTTAAAAAATAAAGCAGATCCCAACCACTATTCTGCCGATGGGCAACCAATTTTGGTTAATCCTCTTTTAAGAGATCAACAAGATCTCATCCATTTATTAACTTCTAATGGGGCCAATCTCGGGTTTGCAGTTGATTTTATCAATGCAAAACTTATTGGGCACCGTTATGAATTAACGGGGCGGGCTCAAATATTAAATACCAAAAAACGCTTTATTGATTTAAATTATGAAGGGTTTTATTTAGAATTTACCATTGGTATTATTCAGCGATCCTTATTGAATTTTATGAATAGTGAGGTTGGCAAACAATTTACTTCTTATACGGCAGTCTTAAATAAGATTGCCCGCAGTTTAAAAAGATCGGCCCAAATTATTCAGTATAAATATACAACAGAGGGCCCAAAAGAACATGATGCCGTTATCCGCCCTGTTTTGAATGAAGATTTAGTGGTAGTTCCTGTTTCTTATGAAGGGCACGCTATTACTTTTAATAAATATGGAAATTTATTTGCAAAATGCGATAGAGGGGTTAAACATATTGTAGATACTGTGGTTGTTAATGAGGTGGGTAATCCTTATACCTTAAATCCAGATTTTTTAAAAGACTTAATGTATAATAATAAAAGTGATGATTATATCAATAATGATATAAAAAAGATCCTTCAACTAAAACCCTTTGCAACCCTGCCACCACGTTATCAATTAAGCGGTAATTGTTCTTTTGCCAATGTCGAGGCCAGTGTGCCCGCCATGATGTTTATGTTAATGTTTCGAGGAAATAGCCAGTCTAGAGGCGAAATCGCGACATTAAAAAAATCGATTATGCATTTCTATGATACCTGGGTAGAATGGGATAAAGATAGGATCTTATCAGAATGCATTTCTTCCTTTTATAAGGCCGATAAAGAACATAAAGCAGCCAAAGCTTCTATTTTAGCGGCTATTCTGTTTCAAAGATGTCGAACTTCGCATAAAAAAGAAGTTGAAAGAGCTAAAAAGATTTTACCCATATTACTATTGCCCGATTATCAGTATATTTTACAAAGTTATATTAAAGTGTACCATACCAAAATGGCAGGTAGGCTTGGTGCAGAGTTTATTGATTTGCTAAAGCAATGCGGGCTGAATATTTCAGTCCCTAATCGAAGCCCATAATTTAGGTTTAAGGAAAGGAAAAAATGACCATTGCTTATTGGTGTCTTCTCTTTATGATAATATTCCCTTATATTTTTACCACATTAGCTAAAGCGGGGCCTGGGTTTAACAATCATAATCCTAGAGAATATCTAGAGCAACTTAAGGGTTGGCGAAAACGCGCGCATTGGGTGCAGCTTAATAGCTTTGAAGGTTTTCCTGCTTTTGCTATAGCCATTCTGGTTGCCGAGCTTTTGCATGCTTCACAAATACTGATCAATAACTTGGCCCTAAGTTATGTTGTTGCCCGACTACTCTATGCGGCTTGTTATTTAGCCGATAAGGCAATTCTTAG
>Ga0207028_1040_pt1 | contig 35622 bp, 37 predicted proteins | sample Alteio_BWMinCont_41_FD_153287 | JGI IMG/M metagenome (GOLD analysis project Ga0207028, IMG submission 153287) | Enriched cells from forest soil in Barre Woods Harvard Forest LTER site, Petersham, Massachusetts, United States -... | ecosystem: Environmental > Terrestrial > Soil > Temperate forest >... | reverse complement strand
TGATTTTAGCCCAGCATAGTAGAATTGTAAACAGCCCATCATATGCCGGAGATAAAAATATGCCTATAGACGAAGAGCAAAAAAAAATCCTGGAATCCTTACCGCCTGCTCATCATACTTTTTTTGTTGCAAAAGCATCTAGAAAAACCACAGACCAGAAATTATCTCATTTTACTGTATATCGCGATAATGCAAAATCTGTCATGAGTTTTTTTATAGAACATAATAAAAATAAAAAATACCCTGGCGGTGGTTATGCGTCACGAGTTAAGAAGGCTTATCTTACTGTAGATGCTAAACCCAAATATGCAATTAAAATATATCATCAAAACATGTTCGCAGGAAATACTGTCCATGAAATGCGTCTGGCCATGCGTTCGGCCTATTGTTATAAACAACTCGGACGTGAAAGTGCATGTTTTCGAATTCATGAAAAGCAATACCTCCTCACAGAGTGGTTGCGAGGAGGAAATCTTTTTGAGGCGGATCAAAAAAAGATTCAATCTATGCCTATTCCACGTCGTATAGTGATGGCAATCTCTTTACTTCGTGAACTAAGTATTCTGCATAGACAAGGTTTAATACATCATGATATTAAGCCACACAATGTGATGATCAATTACGGTAGATTAGGTTTTGTTGATCTGGATTCTGTGACCCCTAAAGGCGAACCTCCATTAGTCGGACCGACTCCCATCTATACAAAAAGATATTTACCTACTGCTGAAATGAGTTTTCATGCAACATATCATCCTACAACTTTATTTTTGAAATTTGATGAAAAAACAGATCTTAGGCAATTAGGGCGAACATTATGTTCTTTATTTCAAGAAATTTATGTGCCAACTAAATGTGATCAGATAATACAACTAGATAATAGTTCCGATACTTATAATTTTGAAACTGTAGTGCTTGTTTATGGAAAAGAGTATAGCAAACATCCCCAGTTGCAAAAACTTCTTAAACAAATAACATCTTTAGAATACTCATCTCCAGCTACAGCGGATGAGTGTATTGAAGCTTTTATGAAAATTTTATCAACATATCCTGATTTTGAAGAATATCTTAAAGAAGATAGGCTTGTCGATGTGGGAAAAAATCTATCTAGCACTGATGGTGAAAAAGCATTCAAGGAAATTGAGATTGAACTCCTTGGTTATAATAAACGATGTAAAGCAGCAAAAAAATTGACTCTGAGCTAGGATTTAGGCATGCATAAATAATTTTAGCATGCCTAAGTAACTAATGCCGCCTCATAAGAAAACTCATGCATAAGCCTGATAGAAAACATATGCCTAGAGATTTCATAGGCTTTTTACGTGCATAACGAGAGATTCTTTTATTCAAGATATTTGATTTTTCTTTAGCGGTGTTTCTAACTTCGAAAGCAGTGTTAGACATAATAGCTTTTATTTTTGCGAGATCATTATATAAATGATGTTGATTGCGATGTTTTGTTTTGGGTGATTTATGCATATCTCCTCCGTTTTTATGGTAGGTGGATACTTTAATTATAACCTAAATCATGGATTGCATTGAATAAATTCAGGTATGATTTTTTTACATACCACTAGTTTTAGATCATTTTTTATATTATAATAGATTCTTTAAATGAACACATAACTTATGCCTATTTCTCATCTTTTATTAGCCTTGCTCGTTGTCATCATTTGGGGCGTTAACTTTTTATTCGTTTCTGTGGCATTAGATGAAATTCCACCCTTACTTCTATGTGCCAGCAGATTTTTATTAACCAGTGTTCCTGCTATTTTCTTTTTCAAGTTACCGCCTGGATCATTCAAGATGGTCGCTTTATATGGCCTGGTGATGTTTGCGCTGCAATTTTCATTCTTGTTTGTGGGTATGTATCTGGGTATGCCGCCAGGCATGGCATCTTTAATTATGCAAGTTCAGGTTTTCTTTAGTATGTTTTTTGCAGCCACTTTTTTGGATGAAAGGCCTTATAGTTGGCAAATTTTTGGAGCTTTAGTATCGTTTACGGGTATTGCCATTGTCGCTATGCATTTTGACCAAACAGTGACTTATATGGGTTTTATCTTTATTTTAGCAGCGGCGGCAACCTGGGGTTTTGGTAATCTCATGACGAAAAGACTTACTCATGTTAAAACTGTTCCTTTGGTGATTTGGGGTAGTTTTTTTGCATGTTTTCCTATGTTTTTGATTTCTTTTTTAGTCGAAGGTCTGGATGTTATTCAGTCCACCTATCAAGGTTTAACATGGTCAGGTGTGAGCGCAGTTCTATATATTGTCATGGCATCTACCTGGATAGCATATATTGCATGGACATGGTTGGTTAGCCGTTATCCTGTGGGAATAGTGGTTCCATTTACTTTATTAGTTCCTATTGTAGGTTTAATTTGTTCAGTTGTCTTTTTAGGCGAGCCGTTGCAGTTTTGGAAATTAATAGCGGGAATATTAGTGATAGGCGGTTTGTGTATTAATTTACTGGGGACTCGGTTCTTTTTGGCTAGACAGGTGAGCGATAAGATATAGAGGCAGGGTGGACACGGTTTGCTCTCATCATTACCCACAAGCTTTTCAGCATGCTAGCCCGAGTATCCCTTCTCTCGCCGCGCTTTTTGCGGTGGGAGAAGGTGCCCGATAGGGCGGATGAGGGTGTTGGGGATCTATGCGATCTATCTTTTGTTCAGCTTCTTGTTTACATTCAATATATAAAAACTATCATATTCAACGACACTCTACGAAACTACTCAATGGTTTTTCTTTTGTGGCTGACGGTATGCTTGTTGCGTAAGCACGGGCGCTGATATTTTTGCTCGACATAAGTTTTGAAAGCGCGCGCTGGCCGTCGTGATGCATCCGCCATGTCCCTCCTCCCCTTGGCGCCGCACCCTGCTGCGCAATTATAACCAATCTCCGAATTAGGATCAGCAGATAGAGGATAATAAGACCCACCTCCATAAGTAAATTTCAACGATCGACGCGATTTTTCGCCATCTTCTAAAATTGACCAAGGGCCTTGAGCAATGACTTGAGCATCACACGCCGGCGCGCCACGCTCGACCCACCCAAAAACTTTTTGCCAACAGAACTTATTTTTTGGACTATTCCAATCATTACCAAAACCTACATAATTGTCGTCATAGGATTGTGCAACATCGGCAAGTAATTGATGATTGCAATGTTTACCAAAAGTTTGTTCTTCTTTAGGTTCAAGATGGTTTCTAAACTGATACAGTGCTTTCAATAATTCAAAATCAAAAACATCGCCTTTTTTAATAAATCCATCTTGCGCGATGAGAAATCTTTTGAGTGTGTCGAATTCTTTATCAAATTCATTGGACGGAGCTTTCATGACTGTTGAAACAAGACGGCTAAGTTCATCTCGTCGTGCAGCCGCTGCCGCTTTTTCTTCGTTGGTTAATAATTTTTCTTCATCTGTTATTCCTATACGTATGATCTTATGTATCTTATCTTCTAAATTAGATGTACTTGTGACGTATGCATTGCCATCTGCATCATCTTTTATATTCTTTATTACGTTCATAATCTTATCAAGTGCCGCTTTATCTTGCTGCACTCTTTCAGCTTCTTTTGCTTCATGACCAGGTGGAAATTGCCCTTCGTATTGGTCACGCATCACTTTATTTATGTAATATGACTGAGGATTTTCACTTAGATTTATTCTTTCTTGTTCTGCCTGATCTTTAGAAAGGTTTCCTGCAGTTTCTTCTTGTTTGATGAGTTCCATCATCTGAGCTACAAAGTTTTCAGGCATCGTTAAACGTTTAAAATGTTTTTCTATCATCTCAATCATGCCATCAACCACGATGTTACCATTTATATCTTTCACGTCATGATCACAAGCACCTAATGCAAGCTGATAAACGGTTCTATCTTTGTGAGTACGATCTGAATAATCCATGACTGTGCATTTCTTGAGCAGCAATTCAGGGAATTCTTTAAGGATAGAATTGACTTTATCATAGTCACCATAAACACAGGCTTGAAGTAAAAGAGGAATCAATGTTTTGGAAAATAAAGTCTGAGAACTATGACACGTGCTTAATACCTTCTTGAGTTCAGGTTTTTTTAAAAAGGAACCTATGGTGCAAGCGGGTACGCCTTCTAAGTGATTGATTACGAATGGTGAGCGGGCTTTACCAGGACCTGTTGCTGGGTTTTTGTGGGCTTTTAATGTATTCGATTTCGTTTCTTCGACAGAAGGTTGACGATGCATTTCTAGGACCTCGTTTTGTGTTTTGACTGAACAAAAGATAGATCGTGCAGATCCCCACCACCCTCATCCGCCCTATCGGGCACCTTCTCCCACCGCAAAAAGCGCGGCGAGAGAAGGGATGCTCGGGCTAGCATGCTGAAAAGCTACTTGTGGGTGATAAACCTGCACCCACCCTACTTTAGTGGGCCATAAAGTAAGCCAAATTCCACATAATCCATAATGAACCCGCAATCACCGCAACCAGGATAACACCCGTGAATAATAGCGACATGACATTCATGCGGCCTTGCTCTGTTTGCGTATTCAAGCGTAGAAAGCAAACGACTTGTACGATGAATTGAATAATAGCTGAAATAAAAATAATGATTAATATATCATTTTTAGCGAACGTTTCTGACATCACTGCCCAAAACGAAATTAAAGTCAGTATAGAACAGGTAATAAAACCGAATACATAAATCCCTAATTTTTTTTGACCGGTTCCATAGTCGGGTTGGCTGAGATCATGATGATGCATTAGATACCTCCCATCAGATATACAATGGTGAATACAAAAATCCAAACGATGTCTAAAAAGTTCCAGAATAAGCCTAAATAAGTCATACGCCGCTTGGTAATGTGAGTGATTTTTAATATAGGTAGTTGAACAATCATCACCAGAATCCACAATAATCCAAAACTCACATGCAATCCGTGTGTACCTACAAGAGTGAAAAATGAAGATGCTTGACCGCTAGTTGCCCAGCTAAATCCTTCATGTGCTATATGTGCGAATTCTGTGACTTCCATATAAACGAAGCTGGCGCCTAGTATAAAGGTAAGTACCAGCCATAGCTGTGCTCTAAAGAGTTTGGATTTATAAATACTTAATATAGCCAAACAAAAGGTTAGATTTGATACCAGCAAAAGAAATGTCTCAATCAATATATCGTGAAGATCGAGATAACTTTTGAGTGCAGGGCCATGCATGCTTGGATCGTTTAATACAATAAAAGTTGCAAATAAACATCCAAACAAAATACAGTCAGTTAAAATGTATAACCAAAAACCAAATACGTCTGTTGAATCGCCGTCATGGTGATGATGTTGCTCATGGTCATGAGCAATGGTCGCTGCATTATGCATTAGACAATCCCCCTAAGATAAGCTAATTCAGTTTTTTTAACTGTTTCAGCATCAATATAATAATCGATGTCTTTTGAAAATGTACGTATGATCACAGTCGCAATCATGCCTATGAAAGCTAATATACCCGGAATGAGCATTTGCCAAATTAAAGCGAAACCAACGGCTCCTGCAAACATGGCAATAATAAATCCTGCAGGTGTGTTTCTTGGCATATGAATAGGTTCATAATGCATCTCTTTTGGATGTACATGTCCTTCGCTTAGGTGCCGTTGTTTATCAGCCCAAAATTGATCTATTTCATGTACCGTTGGTAACACAGCAAAGTTGTACATCGGCGCAGGGGATGATACTGACCACTCGAGAGTGCGGCCATTCCATAGATCACCTGTTTTATCGCGTAAAGCATGGCGATTTTTAATACTGACAAACAATTGAATGACTTGAAGTATGATGCCAATTCCAATGAGTAAAGCGCCAAATGCTGCAACTATAAAATAAGGCTGATAGGCTACTTCAGAATAGTGATTGACTCTGCGCATAAAGCCATTCAGACCTAAAATATACAATGGCATAAATGCGATATAAAATCCGACTACCCAAAATATGAAAGCATAAATACCTAATTTTTCATTTAATTGAAAGCCGAACGATTTTGGAAACCAATAAATCAATCCAGCAAAATAACCAAATAATACGCCGCCAATAATGACATTATGAAAATGTGCAATTAAAAATAGACTATTATGTACCTGGAAATCAATAGGGGGTACAGCAGTTAATACACCAGTCATTCCACCAATCGCAAAAGTGGTGAAGAATGCGGTTACCCATAGCATGGGTGTACTTAGGATAATGCGTCCTTTATACATGGTAAATAACCAGTTAAACACTTTTACACCGGTGGGTATAGCAATAATCATGGTTGTAATGCCAAAGAATGCATTGACGTTCGCACCAGCACCCATCGTAAAGAAGTGATGTAACCAAACAATAAAGGACAGAAAAGTTATAATACCTATTGCCCATACCATAGTTGTATAACCAAATAATTTCTTTTGGCTAAAGGTTGCCACGACTTCAGAAAAGACGCCAAAGGCAGGAAGTATCAGAATATAGACTTCAGGATGTCCCCATGCCCAGATGAGGTTGACATATAACATGACATTCCCGCCCGCAAACTCGCTGAAAAAATGCATATCGAACATACGGTCGAAGGCCAATAAAGCTAATGTGACAGTGAGGATGGGAAATGCTAAAGCAACTAATATCATAGCGCATAAAGCAGACCAGACGAAAATAGGCATTTTCATGAGTGTCATGCCTTTGCAGCGCATTTTGATAATAGTCGCGATAAAATTGATGCCTGCAAGCAGAGTTCCAACGCCTGCGACTTGTAAAGACCAAATATAATAATCCACACCTACATCGGGACTATAATATAATTCTGCCAAAGGCGGATAAGATAACCATCCAGTTCTTGCGAAATTACCCACAACTAGCGATATATTACATAACATGGCGCCAGCAAAAGTTAGCCAAAAACTCAGTGAATTTAAATAAGGGTAAGCGACGTCACGACAACCAATTTGTAGAGGTACGACCATATTTAGCAATGCGAACATAAATGGCATAGCGACAAAGAAAATCATAATGACGCCATGAGCTGTGAAAATCTGATCGAAATGTTCTGGTGGTAGATATCCTGCATTAGATCCTGCAGCCATGGCTTGCTGTAAACGCATCATGATGGCATCAGAAAAGCCGCGAAATAACATCACAAAAGAGAGTATCAAATACATGATACCTATTTTTTTATGATCAATGGTACAAATCCATTCATTCCAAAGATAGGTCCATTGTTTGTAATAAGTAAGTGCGGCTATGACAGCAATGGCACCTATCGCCATGAATGCCATGACACCTATAAGAATAGGCTCATGAAAAGGTATAACATCTAAAGTTAATTTTCCAAAAAATAAATTTTGTAACATGTTTACTCCTTCTCAATCATAGCGTTATTATTTTCACGTGGGTGAGTCGCGCTAAAGGTATGCATATAAGTCATGATGACATTGTCAAATAATTCGGGTTCAACACTTGAAAAATATTGTGGACTGTCACCTATTGATGGTTTTAATAAGTTGTCATAATTAGCATCGGATAAGCTTAAGGCAGATTGTTTGACTTGTTTAATCCAGGTTTGCATTTCTTCAGCTTGTACTACGTTTACAGTAAAATGCATATCAGAAAAACCAGCACCATTGTATTGGGTATTCAGGCCATTATATGTTCCAATTTCTTCCGCAATTAAATGTAAACGTGTACGCATGCCAGCCATGGCAAAAATTTGGCTGCCTAATTGTGGAATGAAAAACGCGCTCATTGCCACATTATCTGCTGTTATCCAGAACTCTACTTGTTGATCAATAGGTATTTGAAGAAAATTCACGGTGGCGATATTTTGTTCAGGATAGATGAACAACCATTTCCAGGGTAACGCAATGGCCTGGATTAACATAGGCGGCTTATCTTGATAGCCAGGAAGCCTGGTATAAGGGTCTAACTCATGGGTTTTTTTCCACGTTAAAATGGCAAGCACAACAATAATGACACAGGGTATAGTCCACCAGATAACTTCCAGGAAGTAGCTATGGCTCCAATTGGGTTTATAGTCTCTGACTTTATGCGATACTTGATAGTGATATACGAACGCAAAGCTCATAATAATAACAGGGATTACAACAATTAACATAAGAGCTAGCGTATCAAAGAATAACTTGCGCTCATGATACGTGACAAGTCCTTTAGGATTTAGCATTCCTAAAGAGAAAGTATAATCTTTACAACCTGTTAAACTTAACATGAAGAAACAGGACATTGCAATTAATGCATAAATTGTAATTTTCCGTATATTGGCGAGCATATAAGCCTCTTTAGATTTTTACTAGGCGGCATTTTAATATAGTGTTAGTATTTTAAGAAGTGTAAAAATGGATTTATGCAAAATATATTCAGGAAAAGGATGATTTTTATGAGTTATCTTATGTTTGCTCGTTGGTTTGGTGTGGTTTCCGTCATTTTATCGTTAGGAATTTTATTTAATCTCGAAAATGCTCGTGAAATGGCTAAACATTTGGTTAAATCTGAGTCAGGCTATATTTTGGGCGGTGTGCTTCCCATTATTTTTGGTACATTATCACTCATGTTTGTCGATAGCTTTCAGATTGCTTGGACTTCAGTTATTACGCTCGTTGGAGCTTCTATGTTGGCTATGGGTATATTTAGAGTCTTTTTTCCGGATTCTTGGGCTGCCCTGGTTTCGAGTCATATTGAACAAATTCCTTTTTTATTTAGTCTGTTTGGTTTGATGCTTGGGGTGGTTTTGCTTTATGTGGGTTATCTTGCTCAATCATTTTAACTTAATAGGTTGATTGTCTTCTAACCAGGGAGCAGACATATTAGTTAAATCGGATTTACCATCGAACTCAATAATAGCTCCTTTTTTGGACGGTTCGTTGGATTTAGCACTATGCCATTCTTTTGAAATCCATGATGTCGAGTGTCTAGAAATACTTGGATCTAATGCTTGAAAACCTATGATGCTTCCTATGATGATGTAATCACCTTTACCATGAGGTTTAACTTTTAGTCTTTGCTCATTCGTTACATTGAGCTTTTTTTCCATGCCGGATGAAATGCGTTCATAGATAGTCGAATAAGAAGATATAAATTTTTTAGTATCTTTCACTTTAAGGGCAAAGCTATGGATGCCACTATTATTTTTTTCTTCCCTCGATAAAATATCCCACCGTATGGTAGAACCACCTGGAGGTAAGTCAAGATGCACATGATCGTCAGAAGGTGTTATTCTCACTATTTCGGCCATGAGTTGTCTGGATAATATATCGACTTCTGATTCCATATTATTCACTGCTTCAGCGCATAATTTAAGAATACTGCTTAGTTGGTTTCGCACATAATACTGTCTATGATGGGTGTTCGAACTTTTTTTGTCATCTTCCAAATGTTCCTGGTTGTTAAGAGGTGATGGAATATCAAGCGTGATATGGTCAGTTAATTTTTTAGGTAAGAAAGTTAAATCGGTTTTATTCAGGCTGATTTCTAGCATTAAATCTTCCATGATTCTTTTAAATTTATTTGCTGTATCTAAGAATTCTTGCAGGCGATTGTTATCATCTTTCGAAATAGAATCTTCAAGATGAAAATATCTTATGCCATAAACCAATTTTTCAATACTAGCAATAAGAATGCGGTTCTTATTATAGATTCTGTCATATTCTGATAGCAATCCTTGTATCATGGCCATCTGTATGGATAATTCAGCGGCTTCTCGTATAGGGATGAGCGTGGCATACGGAGCTGATAAAAAACCAATAGGCGCACCTATAAGTTCAGCTTTATTGAATTGATCAATAAAAGTGAATAAATCTTCAATATTGCTTGCGACGCCAGGTAAACCAAGTTCAACGCCAGAATATTCAAGACTAATATCTGTTAATGTATGCTTTGTCGAGACAGCTTTTGCATAGAGACTTGGACTTGAAAAATTGATATGGGATGCTAATTTTGATTCTAAGCTTTGTTTGATTTGTAGGGCTTCTTCCTGGTTAGTATTGACGAAATTAATTAACGCATAGATGACCTTACCATACATGACTTGACTAACGTATTTATCACCATAGGCTTCCACAAAGGTGCTGCGTCGATGGATTAAATTATCAATGCATTCTTGTGATGCCTTGGCGGTAGGCGGTATGGTGTGTACAAAACCAATTTTTTTTCCTTTAATAAGAAGGCTAACATTTTGTTTACATAATTTAGCTTTTTTGTAGAGCTCTAATTCAGAGCTTACATGACTTTGGTTAATGGAAGTCGTTAAATAGGCTTTAAGATCTAAGGCTTGAGAGAGGTCCGAATAGTCACTCACGATAGAAACTTCATAATGCGTATCGCCGCTTTGTATATCGGATATAGTTTTAGCTTCCTGTGGTACAATGATACCGCAACCTTTATGTGATCCTGTGATAGAGTCGATTCCATCGCCTAATGAAAACATGAATCTATTAGCACCCATATGATTCCTTTCCAATAAAACCCATAGCATAACATTATGTTGATGATTTATTTATATATTCTTTGATAAAATGTTATAATGTTGGTATTTATGCTAATCAAGGATTCATGCGTGTGCATACTTCAGTAGCTTCGAAACCTAAATGGCTAGTTCATGTCGGTAAAATAGGCTATGTGTCCCCTGTGATCGGTCCTGATGGAGTGATTTACGTGGGTTTGCTAAATGGAGAACTCGTTGCGGTTGATTCTGATGGAAATGTAAAGTGGAGACATGCCGTCACCACGGCGGGAAATCCTGATTATCCTGGTATCATTACGAGTTCGCCTGCGGTAGGTAAGGATGGAAATATTTATATTATCACTACCGTTGATGTAACAATAAAAGACCGCAGAAATGAACCTTCAAAAATGCTTCAAGTGCGCCGCAGTAGTTTGCATAGTTTTACTCCTGCGGGTAATCGACGTTGGTCATATCGTTTTCCGGCTAATACATCAGTTCTTGGTCTAGATGCCTATACAGCTTCTTCTCCTAAGGTGTGGGGTGATCAAAATATTTTTATTTTTGTGCCCGCGATCTATGCTGGAACAACAAGTCGAATTGAAATCTTAGTTATTGACCAGTCAGGTAATTTGGTTAATAAAACAGAAGTGACAAATTGTGCTGCGGGAGATGAAATCTCTTTATCCTGGGATTTTATGAAGAACCCCGAAAATGTTGAACCCAAGCTAGCATGGCCGGAGTCTACGCTTGCGATTGCTGATTTAGATCCTAAAATACATCAACCTATCATTGTGATGGCGGATAATTACAAAACATTGATAGCTTATCGATGGAATTTTCCTGTTCTGACACAACTTTGGTCTAATTGTTCAGATAAAACGTGCCGACTAACATCTCCAGCTGTATTTCCAAATGGTAATATTTTATTAGGTGGTAAAGATGGTGTTATTCGTTGTTATGATTTAAAAAATGGTACAGAAAAATGTCAGCCTTGGTATCAGGCAGATCATGGTGTATTAAATGCTCCGATTTTATTTAATGATCGAATGTATTTTGTAGCGGGCAATGAACTTATCATGCTGAATGCTGATTTTAAAGTAGAAAAGCGCTATGTTTTATCAGGCCAATGTTTTGGTTCTCCTGTGTTATCAGCTAATCATATTTACGTAAGTACCACAGATGGTTTGTATACGTTTTCGTTGGATTTAAAAGATATTCATAAAAATCCTGATATTGTTGGTGGAATATCTACACCAGCGATTAGTCAAGATGGTGCTGTTTATGTTGTCGATCAAAAAGGGATATTATTTGCTTTTTAGACAAAAAGCTCCGGCCTGTATTCAAAATGCATGGTGTCATAATGATACCATCTTCCACCCCAACTGAAACCTTCTTTCTCAAAAATTTCGACAATTTCCATAGGGATTTTATTGCGTAAGGTTAGATGGGTCAATGTACGTTTAGATCTCATATAATCCCAAAGCCAGTAATTGGAATAATCAAGATTAATATCAATCGCTATACCGAAACTGTGCATGCTTAAATATTCTTCTTTGGCGACATTACGCCAATAATAACTGCTTGCAGGTTTATCAACATATTTATGAAACGAAGATGGTAGTTTTTCTAATGCTTCGGATATGCGGGTTAGTTTCTTATCTACTCCATTGACAGTCGTGACTTTTAAGGGATATTTTTTCCCAAAAACATGCGGCATCCAATAAATCGTTACCAATTTGGTTCTAACTTCTTCAGGCGAATTACCATACATTTTCCTAAAAAAAACTTCGTAGGAATCACGCCTGACATCATCACGCGAAATACTGCCTATAGAGAGATCAACATTATTTGCTGAGGCTATAATGTAATCAATTATTGGGAAATGACGAATCAACATGCGTTTGCCATCCGTCCAACCTATATAACTGTTCGTGACTTCTTTGATGGTTTCTGGATAGGCGAGTTGAAGCCGTATAAATTCATCATTTTTTCTTGCGTATATATTAGATACAGAAAATATAAAAAATAGAGCGATTATCCATAGTTTTTTGTCCATAGTTCATACTCTAAGAATCCATTCCTATCGTTATTATAGCGCATAATTATGAAGTTACCTTGGCTTTTTTTTGTAGAAGTTTTATTTTTTCACCTTCCGTTAATCGGGTTTTAAATACGATGTCCCAAAAAGCGCTGGTGACACCAAAATTTTTTTCTGGGTTTAGACAGTGATGATGCATATGATGTTGTTTTAAATGTTTTACTAATAAGGAATCCATTTTCATACTGTGTGTGCTGTAATGAGTGAATTCATACATCACATATCCTATAATGAGTCCCGCGAAAACAGGTTCGACATAACTTCCTAGCAGCGATTTTAATAGATAATAATACAAAATAGTGGATGGTAAACTTAATAGCATAAGCGATTGATATTTTCTTTTATCATGCATAAATTCGTGATGTGATAAATGGAATATGGCATGAAGCTTTCTCAATTTTTCATTCTTGATTTTGAAATGAAATGCAAATCGATGCATGACATATTCAATAAAACTCCATAAAAATAATCCTGCAAAAATTCCAAGGCAAGCGATAGTGATAGCATGATGATAAAAAGATAAAAATATAAAATATAGAGCTAAGGGTATAAATACAAGATTAAGCGTTAATGCACTCGTATAAGCCAGGCTTTCAAGTATAGGATTTTTAAAATATCGGTTATTCATGTGAAGTGCTCCTTGCTATGTGTCATACAAAAATATCTAGCGAGTATATTACCAGTTTTTTAATCATCATGATAAAAATAATAGTTAATCATATATTGAACACATGAGCGCCATTGAGCAAATATCAACCATTGAAAAATAAAAAATCTATTGATTTAAGAATATGTTAAGTAATTTGCGTTATTGTCATTAATGATATTCGTTAAATTCAAGAAAAGGAGTTTTCTATGGTGGCTTCAGACAGGGTAGAAGTATCATTAAATGAACATGCGGAATATAATCCACCACAATTAATTGATTTAATAGATAAAGCAAAAAACAACGTCAGGATAAATTATAAAAAAGATAATGTATCGAGATTGATGCTGATTTCTCTATTAGAAAATTTAGGTAAAAACATAGAAAAATTTCTTGATTCAGAATTACAAACTGTGGCAGCAGATATGAGGGATGTGTATTTCGGTGCATGGATTTATTGTATTGAATGCATTGCAAACGAATATAGAGTATTAAATCCCTCTTATAAAGGCGGTTATATATTTGATTCTGGCAGCACACTTTACACAATTTTAACGAATAATTTGTCTATTAACAAAGACCATCAGATAACAGAAAAAGCAAAATTATATTATTTGTGTAAGTTTTATCACTTTTTGTTTTTATCAACCTATTCTAGTGAATTATTTATTTCTACGGGTCAATTTCCTCACATTAAAGAAGAACTCATCGCAATGATGCGTGCTATTTTAGTGAGTGAACATGAGGATAAAGAACGGATTTTAAGAGCCATTCCTCACGAAAAAACGATTGATGAAGGTATGAGCCAGTTATATCAAAAATATATGGATACGACTAAATATAAAAATCCCGAAAGAATGGCGCTGGCTAAACTTGCAGCTGTTATGAGTAAGGGCGTATCTCCTAAAGATAGTGATGAAGTATGTCAAATCATACCTCGATCCGCACGGATTAAAATAGGTATGCTTATTTATATGATGGAAACGATTGGTGAGTCTTATCCGGTGCGCAGCCCTAAGAACAGTGCTTTGTATAGTTTGTGCGAACAAATATTAGGTCATAGCTATGAATATTTGAGTAATGACATAAAATTAGTTTGTTTATTGGCATTAGAGTTGTATTTAAACAATGAAAAAAATCGTGAATTGCTTGAAAATGAGTTTAATAAAAATTTAATATCAGCAGGATTATTTGCACGGCCTATTTATCTTGATCCTATCGTGCGGCCTATTTCAGTGAATCTCAGCAAAATAATAAAAAAACTTGTGCCAAATGATAATACCATTCAGCTTTCAAATGTCACTTATACAGCAGCTACTTTGGGCGCAGTGATTCTTTCTGCGCCAGGTTATGGTCTTGGTTATGCTGTTGGCTATGGCATAAGTTTAACTGATCAAGCGGGTGCGCATAAACGTGCCATGATAGGGTCTGCGGGTTATGGGATGCAAATAGCTCTGGGGATGAGCAGTTGTTATTACGGGTATTATGCTGCAGATATTTTAATTACTGCAGGTATGGAACGTATGTTTGCTAAGATTTTTGAGGTATTAGCGGCTCTCATTGGCGGTGCTTCCGTAGGCGCTATCAGTTTTGTCATCTATGATCTGTCGTTCAATACGGCTTTACAGTTGTGTAAATTATGTTTACATTTAAATAATAATCTCCAGGCGGATTGTATTAAAGCACCTGATTTATTATTTATTAAAACCTTGTTAGAGTTGCCTCCTGAAGTCTTTTCGAACATGGATAAAGATAAACTCAGAAAAATTACGGATATGACAGTATCAACTTCCAGTTTTGGACTCTTGTCACGCTCAACACTTGTCTCGCCACCCGATGAATTGCAGAAGCAGGACTCTGTGAGTGCCTTGGTTGTCAAGTGAGCTATTTTAGAATAAACGACGACATCTTGTCGTCGTTTATGGTGTGTAGCCTAGCAAATCCATATGCGCAGGTGGTTTTGTTTCTTGCGGTTTTGGCTTAGCAAATAATCCAAGCTTTTCATTGATAATTTGATTGGCAGTATATTGTTCATTATTAACACGTAAGCTGTTGTCATCTGTGAAAGTCATCGATATGTGACTAGGGAAAACAGCGTATGGTATGTGACAGTTTTTTGCAGCTTGCCATAAAACACCTTTAGGTAGTGAATCTGATTCTAGTGTGAGGTTTGTTTCATGCCTGTGTTCAAAAATAAGAGAATCCAGTTCCGTTTCGATTTCCTTAAACCATGTTGGATTTTTTTTTGCAAGTAGTTGACGCATTTCATCTTGAAGCGGTTCGATTTCACTCAAGCCAGGTTGTGAGATGGTACGTTCTTTATTAAGTAATTGTCTCCAGAATAAAGACGCAGCATTTCTTTGTAGTGATGAAATGGTATGACTTTGTCCAAATAACGTGCGAGCTGTTGCCATTGAAAATCTCCCTATTCCCAATATTTTTAATGACAAATTTTAGCAAGTATTTTTCCCTTCAGCCAGCAGTGATAGAGATTAAGTGATATGGGTGCATAAATAAGTTGAAAACTTACAATAAAAAACTGGGCACGCATAAAATGCAGCAATACCTGCTAGAAATCCAAAAAGATGAGCTTCAAAAGATGTTTTAATATCCGTTGGAAATAATTGAAATAAAAATCCACCAAAATAATAAACACATACGATAGCAGGTGCAACCGTAAGTACGGATACTTGTTGAAAATAGGCATTAATTAATAAAAATGCCCAATAACCCATGATTAAACCACTCGCTCCTATATGAAATCCACCTCGTCCAAGCAGCCATGTGGCCAAGCCACTTAATACGATAATGGTGATAGTGACACAATAAAAAGTAGGGTAACCCAGTAATAAAACAAAACTTCCCAGAATAAATAATGGAATAGAATTAAAAAATAAATGATTAAAATTTCCATGAATGAAAGGGTAAAAGAAAATACCTAAAACAGAGAACCCTTTTCTAGGATAAACACCAAGAATCATTAAACGACCGCCAAGTATCCAGTTAATGAAATGAATGCACCATAAGCCCGCAATACATGAAAGTATAAAGGGTAAGTTTTGTTGCAGTAATGTAATACTAGTATTTAATTGATCAATAAAGTGAGAGAAGATCATGTCATACAGCCCTATCTAATTCATGGTTAATTAATACGATACATTGTGAAGCAAAAAGCATTTTCTTCCCCAAACTAATGGTTTTTAAGCCATGACGTTGAAGACCTTTAATGCTGTTTTTTGGCATGGCTAAATGATCACTTAATATAAAAACAGGATCATCATCTAAGTTAATAGCTCTGATATCAGTACCTTTTCGGTCAAGCAGATATACTGGACGTGTTTCTAATAATTGCCGCACACATTTTTCAAATCCAAAGCCTGTGATTTGTAAACCTTTCGCAATGATTTTAGTTTCATCTTTTTGTAAACCTTGGCTCTCTTTTAATGCTTTTTCAACTAATTCAAGCACAGCTTCCTCATGAAAACCCGCAATGGATAAGCCTTCATTGCCTGAGAGTTTAATAGTCCGCGGAAAATCTTCTGAGCTCTCGAGAATAATATACATTTCGACATCTTCTCTAAAACCATTGGAAGTAAAAAATGCATTAATGACAGAATGAGCGACCACTTCAAAATGGTCTTTAGCACCTATATTGGATCTGAGGCGTTCAAAACGCGTTGGTCCTTTGCGTGCTCGAATAATAAATGTTCGCATAAAATTCTTAGTGATAGAAAAGTTGGGTTAAAATAGCATTTTTTTTAAACTAAAGAAAGTTTTTGCAAAATGGTTTCTATTTTTTTTATTTTGGCTAGAATAGGCAGCTTGGTCATACACATGGAGAAATAAGCATGCAACGTCAAGAAGTAAATGCAGAGCCAAAGGAAATTACGACTCAGGAATTTGCTAGAATATCAAGAGAGAATAATGAATTAAAAGTTTCATTACAAACATCCGAAAAACGTGCGTCTGAACTTGCTTCACGATGCGAGACATTATCCTCCGATTGTTCGCATTTTCAAGCAGAGGTGAGTCGGAAAAATGCAAGCCTGGAAAAAGTTCAAGATGAGTTAGAACAAACAAAAAAAGATTTGCAAACCCAACAGAATAAATACATAAAAAAACTTAATGAATATAAAGCATCGCTAGAAGACGCAAGTTCAGCGATTGAAACGCTTCGATCACAAAATAGTAATCTTCAAAAACAAGTAGCTGAAGCTAAACAAGAAGCAGAAAAAACACCTTGCTGGAAAATTATTTTAGGCGTAGGTTTTCTTATGTCGGGTGTATTATTAATCATGACAGGTGCGGGTGCGGTAGCAGGTGTGTCGATGGTGGGCTTAGGTTATGCAGCTTTTGGTGCGGGTGCTGCAACTCTATTGGGCGGTTTTTTATATAGCGTATATAAATGTATAAGCGCATGTTGTTTTTCGTCATCTGAGAGCAATGAAGTAGACTCGGACTCTGAAGATTCTGAAAATAATCATCCTTCGCCTGTATTGGGGCGTTCAAATCAGGGTGTTAAAACGGGTCAAGCGAAGAATCGCCATAGTTTTCATCATGACCCATCTGTGGAATGGACATCCTCTAATAATATTGATGGGACACGAGAAGCTGCATCGAGAAGGGAATATAAATAATAATTCTCAAATACAGAAGTTACGTAAACATGTAGTGCAGACCTTACAAAGTGTTGTTACTATCTATAGTACAGATTTTTGTTATTGGAGAGCTCAGGATGAGAAAATCTTTTATTGTTTGTCAATTATCTTTACTAGTTGTCTTGTTATGCAATCCTTCATCTGTATTAGCTGCTTCTCCGAAAGCCAAATGCTGTACTAAAACTATGCCTGTTGTAATCGTTGAAAATAGCCCTGTTGTGCAACGAGCCATCAATGAACAAAAAATTCCGCCAAATTATATAGGAATTGCTTTTTATAATCCTAATTATATTTTGCCTTATTATTACACAGGTTCGCCCGATAATTCTGCTTATGCAGGCAATACCCCAAACAATGAGTCATTAAATCATGGGGAATTTAAATTCCAAGTCAGCGTCAAAGTGCCTGTTTGGAAAAATATATTTAACTATACGACCTCGCTTTATGCAGCTTATACCCAGCTTTCTTACTGGCAAGTATATAATAAATCAACGTATATGCGCGAAAATGATTATCAACCCGAGTTCTATTTTGCAACTCCGGTGAACTGGCACTTGTCTAAAAATTGGCATGTTAACTTTATGAATGTAGGTGCTATTCATGACTCGAATGGGTTTGGAAACGGCCTACAGCGAAGTTGGAATCGACTTTATGTGGAGGCGATTACATCTTCTGACCATTGGATGTTCAGTGTAAGACCTTGGATTGTGCTTTCCAAAAATGGTAATAATCCTGATATTGCTCAATATTTAGGTTATGCAAGATTCTTACTTGCCTATAAATGTCACCAACAGGTTGTTTCACTCGAAGCACATAGTATTTTTGAGCAAAGTGCAAGACATGCAACAGGCCAGTTGACCTGGAGTTTCCCCATTACGCCTTATATAAAAGGTTATGTGCAAGGATTTACGGGCTATGGTCAAAGTCTAATTGAATATAATCACCGTACTAATAGTATAGGTGTAGGTTTTGCCTTGAGTGATTGGTTGTAACATAACACTATTTATTCCAAAGTGCTTTTGATAACATATGCGCACTCAAAAATTGGAACTAGATAATATGATTATTCAACCAAAAATTCGGGGATTTATTTGTACCACAGCACATCCAGTGGGTTGCGCTAAAGCCGTAGAAGAACAAATTAATTTTATTAAAAAACAAGGTCATTTTGAAGGCCCCAAAAATGTTTTAGTCATTGGTGCTTCCACCGGCTATGGTTTAGCAAGTCGAATAGCTGCAACCTATGGAGCAGGTGCAAAAACGATAGGCGTATTTTATGAAAAAGAAGCCGAAAATAATCGTACAGGATCGGCAGGATGGTACAATACAGCTGCATTCGAACGATTGGCTCATCGTGATCATTTCTATGCAAAAAGTATTAATGGCGATGCTTTTTCGCATGATATAAAACGACGTACTATCGATTTAATCAAAAAAGATTTAGGCAAAATTGATTTAATAGTTTATAGCCTAGCTTCACCCCGACGAGTGCATCCTGATACAGGAACAGTGTATTCTTCTGTGTTGAAACCTATTAATCAATCTTTCACGAGCAAAACCGTTGATCCGTTGCGTAAAGAAGTCAAAGAAATTTCATTAGAATCTGCAACGTCCGATGAAATTAATAATACTATTGCAGTGATGGGTGGTGAAGATTGGCAAATGTGGATCGATTTATTAGCTACAGAAAATCTATTAGCTGATGGCGTGACAACTTTGGCTTATGATTATATAGGACCTGAGCTTACGCATCCTATTTATAAAAATGGAACTATAGGTAAAGCAAAAGAAGATTTGCATAAAACAGCTCATAAGTTAAATGAACAACTTCAAAAATATCATGGTCAGGCATTGTTATCAGTGAATAAAGCTCTAGTCACGCAAGCAAGTGCTGCTATTCCTGTTGTTCCACTTTATATTTCCTTGCTTTATAAAATCATGAAAGCTAAAGGAACACACGAGGGTTGTATAGAACAAATCAGCCGTTTATTTAAAAATAAACTTTATTCAGCAAATACATCCGAGCGTGATGCAGAAGGACGTATTCGTATGGACGATTTTGAAATGCAAGTTGACGTACAACAGAAAATTCGTGAATTATGGCCTAGGGTTACATCTGAAAACCTGGATGAACTTACAGACATAAAAGGTTATCTTGTTGAGTTTCATCGTTTATTTGGTTTTGAGTTTGCAGATGTGAATTATGATGCAGATGTTTCGCCGGATGTAAGTATTCCTTCGTTAGAATCCTAGTTGATTTTATTTTGGAAGCGTAAGCTTGGTTCCTTTTTCCAAAAGCGTCTTGACTTCATAAATAGACAAAGCTTTTGAAAAATAGGGACCTTGTATTTCATCACAAGCTTCTTTAACTAAAAATTTGGCTTGATCATCTGTTTCGACATCTTCTGCAATCACTTTGATACCTAATGCATGACAGAATTGAATCATGGTTTGTACGATAGTTGCGGTTTTTGTATCATTTGGCAGTTTATCAATAAATGATTTATCAATTTTTACATGAGAAGGCTTCAATTGCTGTAAATGATTAAATGAACTAAATTCCGTACCAAAATGATTCATGACTATCGCAATACCTTTACCTTTGAGTTGAAATAAGATATCTAACATATCTTTTGCGTGTGTCATGAATATTTTTTCGGTAATTTCAATTTGTAATAAGGAAGGATTAATGGAAAATTTATCAATTAATTGATTAATAAGATTTAATACATGATGAGATTTTTTGAATTGCTGTTCTGAAAGACTAATGGATACAGGTAAATTTGAATGTATTAAAGAAAAATAATGACTGATATTCATGAGTGCCCATTCATCTATATAAATAGCTAAACCGGATTCTTCAGCAATATGCATAAATGAATGAGGTAATCTCAATCCATTCACAGGATCTTGCCATCGCAATAAAGCTTCAAAGCTTGTGACTTTACCTGTTTTTAAATCGACTCTTGGTTGATATAATAGTTTAAATTGATTTTCAGAAAGAGCATGTCTTAAAGCACTTTCAGTATTAATATCATCCGCTAATTTTTTTTCAAATGCTTCATTATAAAGTTGAATAGCGTTTCCACCTTGCGATTTGATTTTTTTTATAGCATTGTGAGCATTTTGTATGATAGTTGTAGAATCTAAACCATCATCCGGGAATATACTTACGCCTATGCTTGCTTTTGCGTGAATATTTTGCTCTTTAATAATAAAAGGTTTTTGTAAGCTTACTGAAATATTGTCAAGTAAAGGTCGTAACATTTCTATTCTTGTCAGACCATCAAAAATAAATCCATAAACATCAGTATCAAGATGAGCAATGATTTTTGCTTGATGACCAAGTGTTTGTATAAATTTAAAAGATAATTGTTTAAGTAAGATATCGCCTATTTCAGCGCCATAGGATTCTATAATAGATTTAAATTTATCTAAATCGACAATCACGATCGCTAACTTTTCGTCAGAATTAATATTCTCTATACATGTATTTAATAATAATTCAAACCCAGCTCGATTGGTAAGTCCTGTTAAATCATCTTGATGGGCGGAAGATTCTGGCTTGTCAAAATTAATTATTTTTTGAGTCATAGTACCAATTAATTCAGCAATTTTTGGGATGACTTGCATATCTTCGGCACTAGGGTTTTTAGTTTTACGATTAAAAAAGTTTAATACACCAATTATTTCATCTTTAAAAATAATAGGGACTCCAAGAGCAGTATTTAATCCAACGATTTTTGCTGCTTTAGATCGATAATATACTGGAGAATCACCAAAATTGTTATCTAAAAGAGGCCTATTTTTTCGCATGACAAGATCTGAAAATCCTACGCCTGCTTTAACCACCATATGATAAGTGATATTATAAAATGGAGTGATAGCTTGTCCTAATCGATGCCATAAACTCACGCAATAGAGTGATTCATCTAACTTGTTATAAACCCAAATTTCACCTTCATCCCAGTCAAGGGATTGGCATACCACTTTTAGAATAGTATTCAAAATAATTTCATCACTGCTTTCTAGATTGTATGCATTAAGTACTTGCTCATAAATAAAATGTTTTTGTTGAGCTCTAATATAATTACTTATGTCCACGGCCGTACCAAGGATGTAACTTGTTTGATTTTTTTCATCTTTTATTAGCACACATTTGTTTTGTATATAAGTGATACTACCATCAGGTTTGACTAATCTATATTCAAGCAGAATACCTGTGGAATTTGATTGTGCAAGTTGTATAAATGCATTTTTTACCATGCTTATATCATCAAGATGTATAAGATCAAACCATACTTGTGGATTGTTGTAGAGTGTTTCACGAGATTGTCCCCACCATTTTTCAAGAGTTGGATTGACATAAAGTATTTTATCAAGATTTGTTGAAATTTGATAAACTGCACAATTCATTTGATCCGCAGATTGAGTAAGTAAATCGGATGTTAAAGAAAGCAAATGTTCATGCTCTTTAGAGCTAATCATGATCTGATTTCTTTCTCTCGCTATGGCTGCTAATTGATCCGATATCTTATCCATGCGTTTTCCTTTTGCAGTTTAAAACCGGTATTTCTCTAGCGTTACTTATAGAGTACACTGTTTAGGGTTTTTTATCGAGATCTATGTACTAAAATAACACAATGGCACGTAGCGTACCCGCCCAAGCCGCATCTAAGCTTGGACTAGCCCCTGGCGTTGGAATACAAGAGAGGGCAGGTTCTATATAGATACAAAAAATGTTTATCAAAAAAAATAAATGAACCCAGTAATTTTGAACAATTGTCTGTTATTTCTGGAATTTCCTGGCCTGAAAAACATCGTAATTTGTGTGAAAATCAATGTTCCAATGCAAAGCCAGTTGATATTTTGATGGCTATGCGCGACAAAATTATTGATGCTCCTTCACCCAAATCAGTTATTGTATTTTGTCAAAGCACAGGACAGCATAATTTATTAGAATCGAATCCTAACGTTGCTCTTTCCATGGCGGGACAATCTTATGGAGGCATTTGGTCAATATGGGAAAATGCTAAAGATGATGAGGCAAATATAAAATGGCATAACGAAACCATGGCGATTCTAAAACCGTTTACTAATTTCCATTACATTGGAGAAACGGATATTGTACAAGATCCTACGCGTATCACAGATTCGTATACACCTGAAAAATGGAAGAAACTTCAAGAAATTAGAAAAAAGTATGATCCTGATGGATTATTTTTTGGGTATGTTGATGGCACCTAAGATTGATGACATTGATCAAATCAATGTCATCAATTTGAAAAAATTACTTAGTCAAACCTATTGGAATTGAGATGGTAATGGAAAAGTCCGTCTTAGAAACCACAAGTGCATTTCTTGCATTTGTCACTGGATATGAAACTTGAAAAAATAAAGGATCTGTTGGATTTCCATAACCACAAGCTACTGTCTGTGTAATACCATCATAGTTTGTAAGACTATTTCTATAAGATGACAAATTACTTGGAATACCGGCTGGTAGTCGTGGGTCATTATTATTTTTACTGGAGAAATAAACTCCATAGCTGCGATCTTGGATTTTCTTAACTCCAAAACCTGCAATCTCCATGCCCGAGTTACCTAGATTTTGAACAGATGGACATTCAAAAGTGAGCAAAATTTCTGACGGATCAGCCATGACCAGAGGGGATATACTTAAAGTTGAAATAGTAATAAAAGAAGAAATTAGAATTTTTTTCATTTTGCGCCTCGTTAGGTGAGAAAGTAATGAAATATCATTGAATACTACACCTAAAGATTTGTCAACCATGAGTTATATGTACATTATTTATTCATCTTATCGACGCATCTAAGGTTCTATCAATATTAGATTTTGTTTCTTGTTATTTATGCTAGGATAACCCGTTATTTTTATAAACCATGGTATATCATGATGCATTCTACCTTAAATTGGAATGATGTGTTAGGCGATGAAAAAGCTAAACCTTATTTTAAATCTATTTTGCAATTTCTTGCTCAAGAAAAAGCGGAAGGTAAGGTTTTTTATCCCCCACAAGACGAATTGTTTTCTGCTTTTAAGGAAACCACTTATGATCAAGTCAAAGTAGTCATCTTAGGTCAAGATCCTTATCATGGTCCAGGTCAAGCGCACGGTCTTTCTTTTTCAGTAAAACCAGGTATTAAACCTCCTCCTTCTTTAAAAAATATTTTTCAAGAATTAAAAAATGATTTAAATATTCCTATTCCAAATCATGGTTGTTTAAAAAAATGGGCTAGTCAGGGTGTCTTGTTGCTGAATACTTCTTTGAGTGTGGAGTCAGCTAAACCTCAATCACACGCAAAAATAGGATGGACTATTTTTACCGATAAAGTTATGGAGCAACTTAATAACCATCCAGAACCTTTGGTATTTATGTTGTGGGGAGCACATGCGAAAAATAAAGGGGCTTTAATTGACAGGCAGAAGCATTTGGTATTGACCGCAGCTCATCCTTCGCCATTTTCAGTTCATCAAGGTTTTTGGGGTTGCAAACATTTTTCCAAGGCAAATGCTTTTCTTGTTTCACATGGTCGTGAGCCTATTGATTGGGATTTAAATACATGAGGTGTGCATATGAAATTTTTTAGAAAAACTTTATTATTAACAGCAGTTATATTATCTAGCACAGCTTATGCTGATTGCTCCTATAAAGTCATTAATCATACGGTGCCCAGTTTTGATGAGCAGGGTGTGATAGGTACCATCGGAAATTTATTGATTCCTCGCTGTACGCAAAATCCCAGCCAAGATAAAGAAACCTTAGAAAATTGCGCAACAAATGCGAATAACACATTATATGAACATCCCCATGAAGCAGGCAGTTGTACCTCGACAAAGGGGCTGTTCGTGAATATTCAATTTTCAGATCATGAAAAATTTTGTAAATCATCCAAGCCGCAGGCAGGTGGGAATGTTGTGTTAAACTTTCCAGAAGATTTTAAATGTAACTTTTAAAAATATACATCCAGAAGTGTGACATCTATCACTTCTGGATGTGTAATATTACCTTTGGTTTGGATTATTTGGGTTGTTTGGATTAGGTCTTTGTCCTGGTTTTTGCTGTTCTCTGCCAGGTTGTTGGGGTTGGTTGGGTTGATTTGGACGATTTGGATTCATGTGTTGCTCCTTTGACTAATGACTAAAGAAGTGGGGTGTCTTGTTTTTTAGCGCTCTCTATTCATAAAACAAAGACAGACTTCCATTTTCTTATATGAAAAGAATCCAGACAACCTAGGTATTATGCTTATATATATGGGTATAAACCCTAAGTTTGCTTTTGACAAATCTCATCAGCCAGGTATTTAACGGTACCAGCATAATAGATAGAATTGTTATAACTCAGCAACACCTTAAAATTAGGGTATACCAAATACGTACCATCGCCATCAGGCTGAATAAGAGAAGCTTGTACATTCAAAAAGGGTAAACTTCCTCCATCTACAAAACTTACACCGAGTTCGTTCCAAGCACTGACAGGTTTTGAAATTGTCATTCCGATTAAATGAGTATTAAAATCCTTTGGTAAAACTACGGGAACCATAACAGGTTCCGCATCGTTCCAATTATTTTTTACCAGGTAATTTGCTATGGATGCGAATACATCTGGATAACTTGTCCATATATCTTTGCGTCCGCACATATCATAATCCACTGCATATTTAAACCAACTAGAAGGTAAAAATTGCGGTTGCCCCGTCGCACCCGCCCATTCACCTTTAAATTGCTCTATACTCACCTGATGATCATTAAGCATATGCAATGCATAGAGTAATTCACTGCGAAATTTAGCTTGTCTATTCGATTGATAAGCTAATGTAGCTAAAGACTTAACGACAGGAAATTTTCCCATGTATCTTCCATAGCTTGTTTCCATTCCCCATAATGCAACAATATAACAAGCACTGACGTTATAACTGCGAGCGACGCTTTGTAATATAGATTGATGTTTTTTATATGCTCTGCGTCCAATGATAATTTTATAAGTATCAGCGCGGGTATTTTTATATTCTGGATAGGTGATTCTATGTTCGGGTTGGTGTTGACTAAAATGTTGTACGCTTTGATCCGGTGCTGAAATGTTTGCAAATAGCTGATCAAATAGGTCTGAATCGATTCCTTGCGAAATAGCTTCTTCTTTTAATTCACTTACCCATCGTTCCCAATCTGATTTAGCTTCAGCTTGTATTTGATATAAAAATCCGAACAAAATTACGCATAGAGTCAGTATTGTTTTCATGATCACTCCAGTTTTTGTGTGCTTATTTATATTATAAACTATATTTTTTAAATGCATTATAATATGAATAAAATATAAACTGAAGTTAAAGTAATGAATATTTTTAAACGGAGTTAAATGATGAAAAAAACAATATTGTCTATGACCATGACGAGTATGATAAGTTTCTGTTCTTGTTCCTTTGCAGAACCCGCTAAACAATATTTCCTGAATCATATCTCAGGTAATATGGCACTTACCAATAATTATATATTTCGTGGTATTAGCCTGACTAAAGAAGAGCCTGCAGTACAAGGTGGGCTTACGTTTACCTTTGATAGTAAGATTTATTTAGCCCTTTGGGGTTCAAATGTTAATTTTATAAGTATCTCTGGCGAACAGGCAACTATAGAAGGTGATGCAAGCATTGGATATAGTCATACCGTTAAAGATGTGACCTTTGATTTGCATGTTGTAAGATACAATTATCCAGGAGCTTCCAGTGCAACTTATAATGAACTCATGGGTTTGATGACTTATAAGTTTATTACCTTCATCATGGGTTATTCTGCTAATGTTTTTGGATATCATGGGTCTGGAACTTATGCTAATTTAGGTCTTAATTTTGATATTCCTGCAAGATATGTTTATTTTGAAAATGTGAATTTATCGAGTGGTATAGGTAACTATAACTTAAATCGTAATGTAGGCAATAGTTATCAAGATTATAATATACTCATAGCAAAAACGGTTGGCGATAAATATACATTTTCGCTTCAGTGGGTGGATACTAATCATAAAAATCCTCCCTATGATGGCAGTCAGTGGGTAGTAGCTATTACGGCTAAATTTTAGCAGTTTTTGGTTTTATATGTTATAGTGAATCAGCAATGTCTGGGTTCGGCGTAATTTTATATGTGAAACAATAGGGAGAATATTCAATGAAATTTTCAAAAATAGTGTTAGGGACAATGTTTGTTGTACTTTTTGCAGCTTTTGCTAATGTGTCGTTTGCAAAAGCAAACGATCATGATGGTGAAATTATCGCATATATGGAAGCTATTAATAACAGTGAAATCAACGTAGCCAAAGTAGCAAAAGATAAAAAAGTCGATGCTGATGTCATGAAGTTTGCTGACATGATGATTACGCAACACAGTGATAATTTACAACAAGTCACTAATCTAAGTGCTAAAAACAACATTGCAGCCGATGAAACACCTGCTGTTAAAAAGTTTAAAGAAAATAGTGATAAGGATTTAGCAAGTTTATCAAAACTTGATGATGCCAAATTTCAAAAAGCCTATATTAAGGCTATGATCAAAGGCCATACAGATGTAGGTAATATGCTTATGCATTTTGAAAAAGAAGCGCAAAATGCTGATCTTAAGCAATATTTAGCTAATACAAAAACAGCTGTTGAACATCACTTGGCTGAAGCGAAAAAGCTTAAATAAAGTTATCGAATAAATTTCTGGATTGCCGCGCCCAGCAAAAAGCGCTGGGCTCGCAATGACGGACCTGGGGAGTTACATATTTTCTTTTAAAAATTCGATTAGCATAGTAGGCATTCTTTTCAGTTCGTTTGAACCACGCGTAATCTTAGCAATGCTGACATTCAAATCAGCCGCTATATCTCGTTGCGTTTTTTCATGCTTTATCAATTCCATTATGATCAGACAACGTGATGCAATGCTTTCTTTTTCTTCTTGTGTTAACAACAATCCAAGCAATGAAGATAACATCTTCTCGTTTTTTGCGGCCAAACACCACTGTATGAAAACATGCCAACCATTCGAGCTCATAGCGACTCCTTTAATTTCAAAGATGAACGTATCATTACAAAAGAATGTCTATGTATCAATCTGAATTGAGATTCATTGCAAAAATATGTTGAGCAAGTTTAGATAAAGATACTAAGGGTAATCCATCTTCTAATGCCTTAACAAATAAAGAACCTACTACAACACCATCAGCAATTTTACAAACTTCTTTAGCCATTTCGTTATTTGATATACCAAAACCTACCACAATGGGTAAGTTCAGAATGGCTTTAATAGATGCTAGTTTTTCTTGAAATCCATCCGGTAAACCATCACGTACACCCGTTGTTCCTTTTCGGCAAGCGTAATATAAAAACCCTTTCCCGTGTTCATTAATGTATTGAATACGCGACATAGGTGTTGAAGGAGCAATAACATAAATGAGATCCATTTGATTTGTCATACAAGCATCACGAATAAATGTTGATTCTTCTATAGGACAATCGACCAATAAGAGACCGTCAACACCAGCATTTTTGGCTTCACTAAAAAAGTCAGACTGAGACCCTGCTAATATTGGATTTAAATAGCTAAATAAAACAAGAGGAATATCGCTCACTTGACGAATTTCTTTAACTAGCCATAACACATCTTTGAGCGTAGTACCGGCTGAAATCGCTCGCTGGCTAGCGCGCTGTATCACAGGACCATCCGCAACAGGATCGGAAAATGGAATACCTATTTCTAACAAATTGGCTCCGCCATCAATTAAGGCCATGGCCGCATCGAGGGTATGTTGTATGCCGCCATCCCCCGCTGTTAAGTAAGCAATACAAGCTTTTTGTTGGTTTGTAAATAATTTCTCTATACGTGATATTTTTTTCATTTACACATTCTCCCTTGCCATGATTTGCGGCAAATCTTTATCTCCTCTGCCAGATAAGTTCACTACTACACTGAAATTTTTTGGAAGTTGATTTGCAATTTTGACTAAGTAAGCCAGCGCATGGGCTGATTCTAATGCACAGATAATGCCTTCAGTACGTGCTAATAATTGTAACGCAGCTAATGCTTCATCATCGGCAACCGCAACGTATTCGACACGTTTATTTTTATAAAGTTGCGCATGTTGAGGGCCCACCGCAGGATAATCTAAACCAGCAGAAATAGAAGCCGTTTCAGCAATTTGACCTTCTGAATTTTGAAGTACATAGGTATAACAACCATGTAAAACACCAGGTGTTGCAGTATAAAATCTAGCGGCATGTTGACCTAACTCCTTTCCTGTGCCGCCTGCTTCTACACCTATAAGCTGGATGTGATGATCTGATAAAAACTCTGAAAATATACCAATCGCATTAGACCCTCCTCCCACACAGGCAATTACTATATTAGGCATAGCGCCAAATTGTTGCTGACATTGTTCACGACACTCACGACCTATAACAGATTGAAATTCAGCGACCATTTCTGGAAAAGGGTGAGGGCCCAAGGCAGAACCCAGACAATAGTGTGTGTCGCTATAGGATTCAGACCAATCACGCAAGGCTTGATTGACAGCATCTTTTAAGGTTGCTGATCCATTTTCGACAGGAATAACTGTCGCACCCATGAGTTGCATGCGCGACACATTAGGAGCCTGGCGCTTCATATCCTTACTTCCCATATAAACTATGCAGGTCAATCCAAGGCGTGCACAGGCTGCTGCAGTTGCAACACCATGTTGGCCTGCTCCTGTTTCAGCAATCACACGAGTTTTTCCCATGCGTTTTGCTAATAAACATTGTCCTAATGCATTATTTAATTTATGCGCACCCGTATGCAGCAAATCTTCTCGTTTTAAGTAAATCCTGGGTCCCTTGATTTTGGCAGAAAAATAAGGTACTTCTGTTAATGCAGTCGGCCTCCCTGCATAATTTTTTAATATATCAAACAAAGCTTTCGTAAATGCTTCGTCACTTTTAGCTTCATTCCAGGCAGCACGCAGTTCATTAATAGGTTGCATTAATATTTCAGCAACATAAGTACCACCAAATTCATCATAACGCCCTATCGTATTCATCATTTTTTCACTACCGTTATAAATTGTTTAATCAGGGAAATATCTTTCTGTCCTTTCGATACCTCAACACCACTTGATACATCCACGCCATGAGGTTGTAATGCATCGACCATGGTAGCTACATTATCCGGAGTTAAGCCGCCAGCAAGTAACCAAGGAAATTGAAATGGATAATTAAACCCGGTAAAATTAATCATTTTTCCTTCGCCTGGATCATGATGATCAATTAAAATCATGTCACGCTCAGGATTTAAATATTGCAAACCCTTATCAGTCACTAATTCACCGTTCTCAGCGACATTCAATACATAAATTCTTTGATACTCATCAGGTAGCAAATGGTGATGGGCTCGTGCGGGTGTGCCATGCAATTGTACGATTTGAATATCTGCAGCTTCACAAATCGCTCGCATATCTATATCAGTCTGATTAACAAATACAGCAACCGGTAAGGCGCCTGCATTTTTTGCTGCGCTTGATATTGCAATGGCTTGATCTATATTCACATAACGCGGTGAGTGAGCATGAAAAACGATGCCAATTAGATGAGCTCCTGCTTCTGCGGATATTCTTGCTATTTCAGCATCGCGAACGCCACAAATTTTTATCATATCAACAAGCATTGCGACACTCCCTAATAAATTGCTCTGGATATGGAGATCTTACCAATGCCTCGCCAATAAGAACGGCATTAAACCCAGCTTGGTGATATTCACGTGCCATCACTGGTGTTGTAATTCCTGATTCAGCAACTTTAATGATAGAAGTAGGAATTTTCTCGACTAATTGTAGAGAACGTTCTGTATCAACAATAAACGTATTGAGATTACGATTGTTAATACCAATGATATCTGCTCCACTTTCTAAGGCAATATCCAGTTCATTTTCATCGTGAATCTCAACAAGCACATCTAGACCGAGTGAACGCGCATAATTTAGCAATGATTTAGTTTTCGTGCCTAAAACCGCAACTATACACAATATAGCACTTGCTCCTGCTACCAGTGCTTCTGCAATTTGTATCTCATCAATGATGAAATCTTTTCGTAGAATAGGAACTGATGAATGAGTTTTTTTTACCTGGATAATATCTTGAATATCTCCATCAAAGAAACACTTATCTGTTAAAATAGATAAAACACTCGCGCCACCTGAAATGTAACGTTGTGCTAAATCAGCCGGATTTATGATAGATGCGATGGTACCTTTGCTAGGTGATTTACGTTTAATTTCCGCAATGACCGCAAGAGAAGAAGATGATAATGCACGTTTAAATAGATTATCTTTTTTTATTGGTAATTCGCCGCGCAATATTTTCGTCATAGCATGGCTAATAGGGTTTTGAGCGATAGATTGATATAATTCTGCCACTTCAAATTGTTTTTGCGCTACTATCGTTTCAAGTTTATTCATCATAAGAAAATTCGATCCATTTATTTAATAGTGTTAAAGCAGCACCACGATATAGATTATCACTCACATGTGAAATGGCTTCTGCAATCGATGAATGGATACCATATATATAAAGTGCAACTGCGGCATTTAAAATCAGTGTTTCTGCAATGGGTCCACGTTTACCTTTAAACGTATCTAATAATAGTTGCGTGTTGATCCTTGCATCGCCGCCACGTAAATCTTCTATACTACAGCGTGCAAATCCAAAATTTAATGGATCAAGAATAGATTCAATTTTTTCATTGCCATTCACTTCGATCATCTTGACAGGACCCACACAACTGATTTCATCCAGTCCACTACCGTGAACAATGACAGATCGATCGCTGCCCGTTTGAATTAACACATCCGCCATCATGGGTATTAATGCTTCGTCCAATACGCCTAGTAAAATATGCGCCGCATTTGCTGGATTTAATAATGGCCCTAAAAGATTAAAAGTGGTAGGAACATTAAGTTGTTTTCTAAAAGACCTTAATGCTTGTGTCATAGGATGAAAATTTGGCGAATAACAAAAACCAATACCGATTTCATCGATACATTGGATTATCTGGTTTGGTGTTAATTGGATGTTGACACCCAGAGCTTCAAGCACATCAGCAGAACCTGCGAGAGATGAAACAGATCGGTTACCATGTTTTGCTACTTTCACTCCACAACTGGCAGCTAGTATAGCACTGCCAGTGGAAATATTAATGGTATTGAATCCATCACCGCCGGTTCCAACAATATCAAGCATTTTTAAACGACTTGGAACAACGATCATCTTGGCACGCAATGCTTTAACTATCGCTGTTAACTCTTCAGCCGTTTCTTTTTTGGCGCGCAATAAAGTAAGAAACGCGGCAATTTGTAAAGGATTCACGCTAGGATCCAGCATTTCATCAAGCACCTGTTGACAAACTATACCGTCCAAATCTTCTCCGCGCATTAATTTTTCTATACTTGACTTGAGTATCATGCGGCTACTCCACTTGAATCATCACATATTGCAACAAATGCGCGTAACAATGTTTTACCTTCTGGCGTCAAAATTGATTCGGGATGAAATTGTACGCCATAGAGAGGAAGTTCATGATGACGTATTCCCATCACCAGTTTTTGCTCATTTTCCGCTTCAATAATAATGGTTGATGGCAGTGAATGACGTTCCGCAACCAGAGAGTGATAACGGCCTGCTTTAAATGGCAATGAAACAGAACTATAAATACCCTCTTGGCGATGAAAAATATGATCTTGCTTACCATGGATGATCTCTTGTGCTTGAATCACGCGACCACCTAAAGCAATGGCAATAGCTTGATGACCAAGACAAACTCCTAATAAAGGAATACGATTTATTTTCCCTTCGATTATCGTGCGAACCAAATCCACACAGATACCAGCATCTTCTGGGCGACCTGGTCCTGGCGAAAGAATAATGCCGCTTGGTTTGATTCGTTTCACTTCTTCGATAGTGATTTTATCATTACGTACGATTTGTATATCGGTATGAAAAACTGCGATGGCTTGAAAAAGATTATGAGTAAAACTATCGTAATTATCAATGATTAATATCATGATGTTCTCCGTGTGCTAAAGCAATGGCATGTAACATCGATTGAGCTTTTTGATGTGTTTCTTGGGCTTCAGATGCAGGATTAGAATCATAAACAACCCCTGCGCCAGTACGAATTGTTGCTATTCCATCTCGAAGTGAAGCCATGCGTATTGCAATACAACTATCGAAATTACCTTTGGCATCTATTCGACAAACAGCCCCGCCATACATGCCTCGACGAGAAAATTCTAGTTCATCGATAATTTCCATGGCGCGAATTTTTGGTGCACCGCTTAAGGTTCCTGCTGGAAATGCAGCGGCAAATGCATCGTACATATCATATTTATCATGCAATTCACCCGTAACAGTCGAAGTGATATGACTCACATGCGAATAATGTTTTACTTTTAATAGCTCATTTACAACGACGCTGCCAGGAACACTCACAGACCCTACGTCATTACGCGCGAGATCTACCAACATCATATGTTCTGCTAATTCTTTTTTATCATTCAATAAATCTGCGCTAATATCTTCATCTGTGCTGCCAGCTATCCGCCTACGAGTACCTGCAATGGGGTTTACTGCCACCTTTTTGTCAATCACGCTAATCATTCTTTCAGGTGATGCACCCAAGATAACACCCGCTTCAATAGGAAAATAAAACATAAAAGGTGACGGGCTTACTTGGCATAGTGTTTTGTAAATATCTAAGGGGGCAACAGCATAATGACGCTTAAAACATCGCGAGAGAACAATTTGAAATGCATCTCCTGCGGCAATGTATGTTTTTGCTTTTTCTACTTTATCCATAAAATCAGCATCAGATACATCAACGTCAATTTTTGCGCTTGAATAAGATATTGGTAGTGAATCCACTTTTGGTAATACCGAAACCAAAAGTTGAATGGTTTCATCAATTTTATGCTGCGCTTTTTGATAATCCGCTTGATGATCATCACTTACCTCAACCACGATACTGATTAAAAGCGATTTATTTTTATGGTCAAATGTCAGACTTATAGTATAAAAATTAAACAACATAATAGGTAATTGGGGATCTTTGGGATGACGATCAGAGATATTTTCAAAATAGCGTACAGTATCATAAGTCACTAATCCCATTGCACAATTAATCAAATTAGCAACTGTGCCTCGCGTGGCAAATGCATATTGCGATTGCAAATTTCGTAACTTAGTCAAAGGATCTTCATTATCACCTGAATGAATGACAAGGGAAGCAATGGGATCAAAACAAATATAAGAGTAACGCCTTGATTCTTGCTCGAGAAGATTTTCCAATATGACTCCATTGTCTCCGTATATTTCGCTGAGAAGACGATAACTATGGACAGGTGTTAAGGTACCCATCGGAATTTCATGGAAAACCGCTATGCGCTTGGCATGTTGTGCCAAGGCTTGAAATTCAATGAATGTTAATGGTTGCGTCATTTCTCAATCCTCGTTATACTGTACTCATGTAATGATATAGCATTACATCGTTACAGTCAATAAAAAAGATATAGGTATAAATGAGTGCTGTGTATATGAGCTACATCCCTATTAAAAAGCTTCCATCAGTGGAAGAAATGATTCGACGATACCCATTGTCAGACAAAGGGCATGAAAAAATCATGCGTGACAGACAGGAAATAAAACATATTTTAGAAGGCAAGGATGATCGATTACTGGTCATTGTAGGGCCTTGTTCTGCATGGCCTGATGAAGCTGTTTTTAAATATGCGCAACGATTAAAAGAAGTCAATGAAAAAGTAAAACACGCTTTAAAAATTGTGATGCGTACGTATATACAAAAACCGCGTACTACAAAAGGCTGGACGGGGCCTGTAAATCAACCAGACCCATTTACGGAACCAGATATTGAAGCAGGCATTTATTATGCTCGAAATATGATGGTCAAAGTGGTTGAAATGGGATTACCCATCGCAGATGAATGCTTGTTTACCCACAATGCTCGTGGGTTTTCAGAATTAGTATCCTGGTTTGCTATTGGCGCGAGAAGCAGTGAAGATCACGAGCATCGTATTTTTGCATCCGCAGCGAACTGTCCTGTGGGAATGAAAAACCCAACGCATGGCGCTCTTGCTATTGGCGTTAATAGTGTGGTGGCAGCACAACATTCTCATGTTGCCGCTATGGATGGCTACGCAATAAAAACTTCTGGTAATCCGCATGCTCATTTAGTTTTACGTGGTTCTAACCAAGCGCCCAACTACTCGCTTCCACATCTTGAAGAAGTCAAAAAACAAATGCTACTTCATCAAGTACAAAATCCTGCCGTCATCATTGATGTTAGTCATGATAATTGTTTAATTAACGGTAAAAAAGATCCCGGAGCTCAACCTGAAATTATTTTTGAAATCATGCGTTATTTAGATGATCGACCTGATCTTCATTCTCTGGTGAAAGGTTTCATGATTGAAAGCTATCTCAAAGAAGGCAATCAAAAATTGGAAGCCTGTACATCATCCACTGTTGATCTGGATGGATTGTCCATCACTGATCCTTGCTTAGGGTGGGAAAAAACAGAATCTCTTTTAAAAAGAATCAATATATTTCATCAAAATAGGATAGCACCCTTCCATTTATGCCCATAAAAAGTTACCATTAACGTATGTTTATGAATATAAAAATAGCTATATAGAGGATAAGTACTTGATTAGAAAAGCATTGTTAGAATTAACACAATGGTTA
>Ga0207028_1039_pt1 | contig 36553 bp, 31 predicted proteins | sample Alteio_BWMinCont_41_FD_153287 | JGI IMG/M metagenome (GOLD analysis project Ga0207028, IMG submission 153287) | Enriched cells from forest soil in Barre Woods Harvard Forest LTER site, Petersham, Massachusetts, United States -... | ecosystem: Environmental > Terrestrial > Soil > Temperate forest >... | reverse complement strand
ATATATAGTTGACACCCTCACGGATCTCCACCACAGAAGAGCTATTCTCAAGGCCATTGTGAATCCCGATTCGCAGGAAGCTATAGCACTTTTCGCGGGTCAATCCCAAAGCTTCTTCATCGTTCAATTAGGATATGTCGTTTGAGAACCATGCGAGGTGCAGCGCGGTCGCTCCAACCTGACAAACATCAACTGCCTTGGTCCGTGAAATGAAGGGTCGTTCGAATTCCCCTCCCCAGTCATGTCGCGAAAGTGTCGCCTGGACATTCAGAGGAATGTCTGCGACTTAATCCGAACACAGGCTGCCTTGGTCTGTCACTTTGAGCCGTTCGACCTTCTGCGTGATCGCGCCGGCAAAGGCATTCAGGTCACTGGAAACATCCGGAATTCGGGATTTGACCCGGAAAGCATGATTTCCCCGTTCGGATGAGTGACCGTCTGTGTGGAGGACTACACTAGGCATCCCCCCAAGATAAGTTTCACACCACTATGGCAACTGTCAGAGGTAGCGTCAAGGCCTTTGACATCCGGTTGCTCTCGCAGCTCGGTATGCGCGTAATAGCTTGCGCCGTTTCAACTGCTTCTATCCACATCGGGAGCGGGGAAATATTCGGAACCTGACTTGCTTACATCAACGTGGTGTTTGCAGTGCGCAATGAGACGCGAAAGTAGGTTGGCGTGGGCATGCTGCAGGCCGTTGACGCCACGCAGCAACCGGTCAGAGGAACGACAACGAGCCGAGCCTTGCAATCGGAGATCAGAGAGGGAAAGGACGAACGGCAAGTCAGTTAAACACACGTAGGAAGCGGCAACACAACGAGCCAGTACCCGACGCGTGAGCGCTTTCGAAGACTGTTCACAGAAGACCCTTCTTTTTAACCGCCATCACGAAAGGCCACAGCGATTCTTTGTAGCCGGTCCTCGCTCTGGAAGGCGTTGAACGCTTATATGTCCACATCACAGCAGACATTCAAGGAGACACGCGTTCGAGCTTTAAAACATATCGCCGACTTTGAGCGGATGATCTCTGCGCCGACGAACGATTCCTTAGATATCGATGAGAGTCAGGAGGTGCTTATGAATCAGTCCGTCCACAATGGGAAGCTCCTTATGATCGTGACCCTTAGTCGCTGCACACAGCGCGTGCGCAAAATAGCGTCAGTCTCGGTTCTGATCATATTGGCTTACATCGTCATGCTCTTCGTGAGCGCCTTCTTGCCCCAGTGATCGCGGACTTCCGGATTAACCGAGATAAGCAGTGGGACGAGAGCAGTCTGGGAGTCATCTTCTGAACTCTGACATTCGAGCAATTACATCCCGCATCAATCGTTGAAATCATTCCGGCGGCCCAGGGATGAGGGATGACATCGGCATCGTTATCCACAGGTAGCAATAACAACAAGAAGGAATGTCATGGTGATAGAAGTCCCTAACAGCGAGCGATGGAAACCAAAAGCAAACCCGTGGCTGATTGCGGCAACGGTCGCGTTGGCAGCCTTCATGGAGGTTCTCGATACTTCCATTGCAAATGTCGCACTTCCACACATTGCCGGTGACCTTGGAGCGAGCATCAGCCAGGGGACCTGGGTTCTCACCAGCTATCTTGTCTCCAACGCAATCATTCTGCCGGTGGGTGCGTGGGCATCGAGCGTCATTGGCCGCAAGAACTTTTTCTTGCTTTGCATCACCATTTTTACGGTTGCGAGTTTTCTTTGCGGCATCGCGCCGACACTTCCGATCTTGCTTCTTGCGCGCGTACTACAAGGTGTAGGAGGCGGTGGACTCCAACCGATGGCGCAGGCCATCATGGCGGATTCCTTCGAGCCTAAAAAACGTGGACTGGCATTCTCGCTCTACGGTTTGGTCGCGGTACTTGCGCCGTCCCTGGGCCCGACGATCGGTGGCTTGATCACAGACAACTACTCGTGGCGTTGGATCTTCTACATCAATGTGCCGGTTGGCATTCTGGCCTTTTCTCTGGTCAGGCGGCTGGTCCAGGATCCGCCGTGGATAAATGCCGATCGCGCTAATATCAGAAAACTCGATTACTTCGGCCTCGGACTGCTGACAACCGCTATGGGCGGAATGCAGATCATGCTCGATAAGGGCGAAGAGTACAACTGGTTTACCTCTAACTCTATTCGCATTTTCTGCTTCCTGTTCGTCGCTGGCATGTCCGGTCTGATCTGGTGGGAGTGGCGGGCCAAGAATCCCATCATGAACCTACGCCTGTTCAAGCACAGGAACTTTGCCATTTGCTGTTTCCTAATGGTCCTGGTCGGCGGTGTGCTGAATGCCGCAACCGTGCTTGAACCTCAGTTCCTGCAAGAACTGATGGGGTACACAGCAACACTCGCGGGAGAGGCGCTTGCGGGAGGCGGACTTATATTACTCGTCATGATGCCTCTGGGAGGAATGGCGACAGGTAAATTTCCGGCAAGAAATCTGGCCGCGCTCGGTTTTGTTTGCTTCGCCGGTGCGTTCTATTACACTTCCACGCACTTCACTCTTACCATGACGTTCGGCTTTGCCGCGTGGCTGCGAGTTCTGCAAATGTCAGCAATTCCTTTCGCCTTCATTGCTATTACCACTGCGGCCTACGTCGGCCTTCCAAAAGAGACGAGCAATCAGGTCTCCGGAATTATCAACTTTGTCAGGAACGTTGGTGGCAGCATTTTCATTGCGAGCACTGGGGCGATCGTCTCGAATCGCTCTCTGTTCCACCAGGCACGCCTGCAGGAGTACATGCAACCGGGAAATCCCGCCTACGTCAACCAACTAAAAATCCTTACCTATTCCCTGCGTGGTGTTGCCGGCGATCCAGGCGCGGGCTTAATGGCACGATCTGCCATTTACCAGCAGCTGAATCAGATGGCAGCCGCACAGGCCTACCAGGATATCTATCGTCTGCTCTCTTGGATGGCGATGGGCATGGTGATATGCGCTTTCCTCTTGAGCAAAAACAAGCCCGGCGCGGGGTCCACCGCCCGGGAAGCGATGCACTGATGTGATGGGAGCACACAGCAAGAAAGACGCAAAAACAAAGCATCGCTACTGGAAGGGGAATTGAGTTGCGGCAATGCAGGGGGACAAAGTGTTCAACGTTGTGACGATCGCAAGAGAATACGGCAGTGGGGGCGCAGACATCGGGCGAAAAGTTGCGGAGTCGCTGGGCTGGGTGTGCGTCGACAAGCAGATTATCGAGCGGGTTGCCGCGATGGGCGGAGTGGAATCGTCTTGGGCGGAGGAGGCTGACGAACACGCGAGCGGGTGGTGGGAGCGAGTAATGAGGAGTTTCCGCCAAGGCGGCCCGGAATCGTTTGCTGGAGAGGGATCTGAATTTGGTGTGGATCACGATACGCTTCAACAATTCACTGTGAAAGTGATCGAAGGGGCGGCAAAGGAGGGTAAATGCGTCATCATCGGACGCAGTTCACAGTGTGTGCTAAGGCAGCATCCGCATGTGCTCCATGTGCTGGTGTTTGCCCCGCTAGCTGAAAAGGTTGTACGAATGAAACTTCGCCACCCGGACGAACACGACCTCCCAGGTTTGATGTATCGGGTCGATCATGCGCGAACGCACTATACCCAGCAATATTACGGCCGAGATTGGTCGGATCGCGGGCTCTATCATCTCTGCGTCAATAGCACGCTGGGCATCGAAGCTTCCGCCAAAATGATTGCACAAACCATCCGCCCGTCATAGGCGGGGAGAGGAAACGTTTGGGCGACGCGAGGACAGCACAGAAATCTTCGTCATATCCAAGAGGAAGTTTAGACGCCGGCTCTCCCGCTGCATTTCGCTTCAGAAGGTGCCAGCGTCTTCGATGAGCCACGGGGCTGCAGGTTGATTGAGTTCATTTGTGAATTCCGCCCGAAGCAAGTGTCACAGAACTCTCGGCAACTGTCAGAGTCGGCGTCAGAGCCTCTGACACCCGGCGGCCATACGGGCCTTTCGTTCTCGCAGACTCCTCCTATTCCTCAAATAGTTGCAGCCCATCCACTCGCGAGAGATTATTGGCCTGAGAATTGCCACCTTTCATACCGGCCGACAAATTTGCGTTGACAAGCTCATGAACACCTCGCAGCCAGCACCGAAGCCACTCCGACTTGAATGGTCGACGCCAAACGAAAGCGACTGGTCGACTAAAACTTCCAAACAAAACGGTACAACTAGGACGAATATGAGGCACGCTCGTCGAACACTTTCTCAACGATTTAGGGGGCCAGTTTTCTCTCTTGCGCTGGTACTTCTGTTCCTTTCAGCAGCTTCGGCGCAACTGACTACTGCTGATATCCTCGGAACGGTCACCGATGCCACGGGCGCGGTCGTTCCAAACGCCAACATCACCCTCACCAACCTCGGGACCAACGAGAGGCGCACCGGCCAGTCAAACAGCTCCGGCGATTACATCTTCACGCTCCTCTCTGTAGGACACTACTCCATTACCGTAAAGGCCAGCGGTTTCCAGGCATCGGTCACCAAGGACCTCGCGGTGGAGGCGGGCGATCGCGCCCGCGCTGACGTCCAACTCCAGGTTGGCTCGGAGTCAACCGTCGTCGAGGTAACGGCAAGCACGCCTCTTCTGCAGGCGGACAGTGCAACGGTAAGCTCAACCGTAACAGCGAAAGCAGTGCAGGATCTCCCGTTAAATGGCCGTAACTTCGTTCAGCTCGTGCAGCTTGTCCCTGGGGCCAATGAGGGTCCCGGTAACGGGCTCAGCAGCGGGGGCCGTCCGGATGATCGCCGCACCAACGCAGCCGGCTTTTCTGTCAATGGACAAGACGATACCCTTAACAACTGGGTGGTCGATGGAATCGACGATAACGAACGTATTATCGGCACCATCGGAGTCAAGCCGAATGTCGAAGGAATTCAGGAGATCACTGTCCAGACCAACAGCTACGCTGCGGAGGCTGGGCGCACGGCGGGCGGCGTGGTCAATATCGTCACCCGCTCTGGGACGAACCAGTTCCATGGCTCCGCGTACGAGTACTTCCGCAACGATATCTTCGATGCCCGAAACTATTTCCAGGTGATCGGAAATAAGCCCGAACTGCGCCAGAATCAGTACGGCGCTAGCATCGGCGGCCCGATCTTCCGGGACAGGACATTCTTCTACTTTGACTTTGAGGGGTTACGGACCGTTTCCGGTGTCACCTACACAAAGACGGTGCCGACCCTGGCGGAGTACAACGACATTAACAGCATTGACGGTGGCAGCCCTGAGGCGCTGCTCTCGCCGGCCAACGGCACCGCTGGACTCCCCATTAATCCGATCTCACTTGCTTACCTGAAGTTGTTTCCGGCACCCAACGCCGGCGCGGCCGGACAATTGTCGAACAACTACGTGATCAGCCCGAATAAGACACAAAACTCCAAAACCTACGACGCTCGGATCGACCATAAATTCAGTGAGCGGGACCAATTCTTCGGTCGCTTTTCATACAACAAAGTCGATACCTTCACGCCGCCAGGTCTGGGTGTCGTGGGCGGTCTTGAGATCAGTGGCGGCCGGTATGACTTCGATGGTCCCGCAACCGATACGGCCCAGCAGTATGCCTTCGGCTATACTCACATCTTCACGTCGAACCTCGTGCTCGATTTGAGGGCCGCGTTTACGCGTATCAACAATCTCTCGCTGCCGCTCAACTACGGCTTGAATGCCGATCAGAAAGTGGGCTTCGCCGCGAGCATGACCTCCTTCAGTCCCTTCGCCAACTCCCTCACGCCCGTTTCAGTTGGACCATTTAGCGATATCGGAGACGGGGCATTCGTTCCTCTTCAGGATATCGACAACACCTTCCAGTATTCCGGTACGTTGAGTTGGACGAAGAGTAACCACATCATCAAGGCTGGTCTCGCCCTCATTCGCCGGCAGGCTCGTAACGTGCAGAGCGCTTCAGCAGTCGGTGCCTACCAGTTCAATCTGCCGAGCGATAGCTCTCCTGATCAGCTGACAACGCAGAACAATCAGCTTGCTTCGACCCTGGTCGGCGCCTTCCAAAGCGAAACCCGCAACTTCAACCTCTTTCCTCCCGATTACCGCAGCTGGGAGCCGAACGGCTTCGTGCAAGACAGCTGGAAAGTCAACCCGAAGCTAACGCTGCTCTATGGCATCCGATACGACGTTTTCACTCCCTTCACAGAAGCGCACAACCATATCTCAAACTTCGACTTTCCTCAGGCGCTTACCTTAACTTCTGCAAACATAACCCAGGCATTGAAGATCGCGAACGTAAACGGTGTCGACTCACAGGCGAATATTCCAACCGATCACTCCAACGTCGCTCCGCGCATCGGTTTCTCCTTGTCGGTGACACCCACCCTTGTCATTCGCGGCGGCTACGGACTAAGCTTCTTCCCCGGCAACTACACCTCTAACGCCGATCTGAAGAATGCCCCGTTCACCTCCATTTTCAGCCCCTCCTGCCAGTCCACGCTCGCCGTTCAGATCGAAGCAAAGCAGGGCGCGCTTGCGGGTCAAAACCCGGACTGTGCGACGATCGGCGCACCCGGGACCATGCAGGAAGGCTTGCCAACTCCTTCGATGCCGAACCTGGCTGCCCTCAACGAGATCACCGGCCTGAGCTTCGTGGCAGAAGCTCCCAAGTTCCGTTCGGCGCTCATTCAGCAGTTCAATTTGCAGATTGAACAACAGTTCGGACCCAACGTTTGGACCGTCGGTTATATCGGCAACATCGGCCAGCATCTGCCGGAATCGATCAACAGCATCAACCAACCCGCGCCGTTTAACGCCGTCACCGATCCCACCGCGGCGGCACGTCCACTCAACGCCCAACTCCCCAACCTCGGCGGCGTGAGCTACATCGACAGTGAGGGAATCTCAAACTACAACGGCCTGCAGACCTCCTTCCAGCGCCGCTTTGCCAAGGGGCTGGCATTCGACGCGAACTACACCTGGGCTAAGGGTTTAACCGATATCACTGGCTTTTCACAGCAAGGTGGCAACCAGGGCTGGAGCGACGCCGATCCAACCCGGATTCGGCAGATCGAGTACGGCATTGCGGAGAACGACATCCAAAACCGCTTTGCTCTCTCGCTGAACTATGAACTGCAATACGGCAAGCACTTTTCCGGCATCAAAAAGGCGGCGCTCTCCGGATGGCAAATCAATGCGATTACTGCCTGGCAGAGTGGAAAGCCGTTCACGATCATTAACACCGGCGGTGGCGTCGACAATCCCATCGAGAGCGACGGCAAACAGCACGGCTTCAACAATCGTGCAACCCCACAAAATAGTGGAGGACAGGATCGCCCCAACCAAATCGGGGATCCAGGCCAGGGCCACCAGAGCCTGTCACACTTCTTCAATACCGCAGCATTTGCCCCCCAACCCTTGGGAACAGTTGGGACCACTCGGCGTAATTCGCTGTTCGGACCACATTACCGGCATGTCGATCTATCCATATTCAAGGACTTTCCTGTCACGGAACGCTTGAAAGTGCAATTCCGCGCGGAGAGCTTCAACATCTCAAACACACCCAGCCTATACATGCCAAACGGCAACCCAGGAGATTCGTTCGGCAACTCGGCCTTCGGGACGATTTCGCAGACCGATCCCAACTATACCCCGCGGCAGTATCAATTCGCCCTCAAAGCAACGTTCTAACGCAAAGGAAACACAGCGGCCGGCAGGGGATGAGGAATCCTCTTCGCCGCAGGGCACCTTTGCCTCGCTCGAAGCTAGTAGTGCAAGGGAAAGCCCTTCTTCCGTAGCTCGGCACCTTCCGCAATTTCATACACTCAAATTGGAATTCCGCGGTAGACTGGCCCGCGCACCGCCGACGTAAGTGATGAACGGAAGCATCCAAACTCACTGATGGAATCTCATGCCATGGACCGGCTGGGCGTCCTCTTGGCTACAGCCGAGAGTCAGATATTGCGAAACACTGAATTTACTTCTCTTCTGCCCGCGACTTGAGCACTGCTGCCTTCTCAGATGAATGCGATAGCGCTGCGAGTGCAGTGGCTTCCTCAACGGCACGAACGGCCTTATTTCGCTGGGCGCGGAGCTTCATGAAACTGAGGGCTTCGGCGTAAAGTCGGCTAATATCGCGGTTGACTATTGCCTGCCATACAATGCGGAGGGCGGCTCTCGGGCGAAAAAAATACTCGTCATAGAATTTCTGAACCATAAGCATGACGTACTCGACTGGCAAGCCAGGGTACTCGATGTGGGGCATCTGATGCCCGGCTGCGTCGGACATGGCCTTATTGGTTATGAGGCCATTCTGCTGTAGATACTCGAAGAGCTCCGTTCCGGGGAAGGCGTGGGCCATGGAGACCTGGATAGTTTCGCAATCAAGCCGTTTGGCGAACTCGATCGTATTACGGATGGATTCCTTGGTCTCGCCGGGGAGACCCAGAATGAAGTCGCCGTGGAGGACCAGGCCGAGCTTGCGGCAGTCGCGGGTGAAGTCGAGCGCACGCTCGACGGAGGCGCCCTTCTTGATGCTTCTTAGGATCTGCGGATCGCCCGATTCGAATCCGACGATGAGCAGCCGGCAGCCTGCCTCTTTCATGGCCTTCAGCGTGTCATAGTCGGCAGTGACGCGGGAGTTGCAGGACCAGGTGAGACCAAGGGGCTTGAGCTTTCCACATAATTCAATTGTCCGGGCCTTCTGGATGTTGAAGGTGTCGTCGTCGAAGAAGTATTCCTTTACCTCGGGAAAGGCCCGCTTGGCCCATGCCAATTCCGCAGCCACATCATCACAGGAGCGCTTGCGCCAGGCGTGTCCGCTCAGCGTCTGCGGCCACAGGCAGAACGTGCATTGCGCTGGGCATCCGCGCGTGGTGTAGAGCGCGATGAAGGGATGCAGCAGGAAGGGCACGTTGTAGCGCGTCACGTCCAAGTCGCGCATATAGACCTTCGTAGCCCACGGGATCGCATTCAGATCCTCCACCTGCGGCCGGTCAGGATTGTGGACAACTTTGCCGTCGAGTTTGTAGCTGATGCCGAGAATTTCATTCAGCTGCTTGCCCTGGGCAAACTCGACCACGGAGTAGTCGAACTCGCGACGGCAGATAAAGTCCAATACATGGCACTCGTTCAGGGCCTTTTCAGGTGAGGTAGTCACCGGCGGCCCGACAAATGCGATTCGAATGGACGGCTTGGCCGCTGCAATTGCCAAGGCCAGGCTCTGATCAAATTCCCAGCCTACTGTGGAGGTGAACAACACCAGGAACTCGTAATTCTTGCAAATCTGAATGGTCTCTTTGACTGAGACATGATGTGAAGGAGCATCGAGGAGGCGCGAACCCTCCAGAAGGCCAGCTGGGTAAGCCAGCCAAACCGGGTACCAATACGATTCAATCTCGCGCGTTGCGGGCCAGCGCGAACTGGCGCCTCCGTCAAATCTTTCGAACGACGGCGGATTCAGAAATAGAGTTTTCAAAGGCATAAGGATCCCTTTGGTTCAATGGAGTATTTGTCAAACGCGTACAAGTCCGATTGGTGTGCGCCACCTCGTGGTATGAAGGCTTGCGCGGCTCATCGAAAGTCGATTGAGAGGCCCCCAAAGAATGTTCACAAGAAGTTGATGTTCTCCGCGACTCCTCAACAATTGGCTGCTCGAAGGAAAATCACAAAGTCATTTTGCGAGCCAGCTGTTGAATGACATGCCTGTTGAGGACTCCACAACAAACAAACTTGACACCATTACTCATCATGTCGAGCAGAACATCCTGTCCCTCCTGGCTGATCGTGATCACGTCTCTTAGATCGACAATCAACTTTAGGTCCGCTGTCGAGACGCGAACCTCGTTCCACTCCCTTTGGAGTTCCGCCACCCAGGGTGAGACTATCTCTCCCGCGAGGACTAAGCGACAACGCTGATCTGTTTTGATTGTCGTGATCTTCAGCATGACTATTCTTTTAGGAATCAGCGCTGGAGCGCAGCGGGCGCCCAATCGTGTTCAAGTGGTACTCTGACGATTCGTCCCTAAAGAATCTGACGGATCCCGGTGTCCGAGGCCTTCTGAACGGTGTCAACCAACTGGTGGCGTTTGACGGCCACATCAAAGTCTGGGCTGACGGACCTTCCTTCGCGAATGTCATCAGACATCCGCATATACAGCTGGGCAATGTTGAAAGGAAGCCCCGCCGGGACCGCGGGTGGAACCCAGCGATAGCTCTTCGGTATCGAAAGATCCGCCAGCGGTTTGCCCGCCTGCGCACCACGCACAGTGAACTCGGAGACCTGTATGTAAGTCGCCTGGCGAGGGTCTGTCGGCACGATAGCCAGGTCGCCGTCGGTGCCGTGGATCTCGAACAGGAACCCCGTCCCGTTGGAGGTGCCGCCTCTGAGATGGACCGATGCGACCGCGCCGCTTTGGAGGACGCCGCTTATGAGCACCTGGTCGGGCGCGGTCATCTGGATCGTCTCGCCCGTCTCGACGATCTTAATTCTCTGGCGCTGATTCGCCACAACGCTGGACAGCTCTTTAAACTCCCCAAGGCAGTAGCACAGCGCGTCAATTGAGTGTCCCCCGGGGCTGGTCAATAGAGTGTTGCCGCTCGAGCGGTCTGCCATATAGGCCCAGTCACGCGTGAGTTCGGTGCCCCGTGCTGAAGTCGTTATGATCATCGTGCACGAAAGCATCTTGCCAACGTAGCCCTCGGCGACCAGGTCTCTGACGCGATTGAACTCGCGGGCACCGCGGGCTTGTAGTCCCACCATATGCTGGAGCCCTTTGCGGACGGCCAAATCACGCATCTGCTGAGCCTGCTCGGTAGTGGCCGCGAGCGGCCATTCGCAGTAGAGATGCTTGCCGGCATTCAGAGCAGCGATCCCCAGTTGATGGTGAAAAGGCACCCGCACGCAGATCGAGACGAGGTCCACGCCTGGATGCTGGACCATTTTGTAAGGGTCGGCAAAGGCGTGCGGAATACCGAAATGCTTGGCAGTTTCGTCTGCGGTTTCCTGGCGGCTCGTGCTGACCGCCGTGATCTCGAAGTCAGGAAGTGCGCTCAAGGCCGGAATGTGGGCATCGCGCCCCCAGCCGTTGCGCATACTTGCTCCAATGATGCCAACGCGGAGTTTTTCTGTTGCCATGATGAGTTTCCTTAAGCGGGCTCTCTACTTTCAGGTGGACCCGTCTTTGAGACAGCGATTACACCGACATAGTGACTAGAAATACCAAAGGGAAGAGGATACTGTTGAAATGGGTCGGCAGAATGCGATCGATGGGAAGTATAAATCCGGTCAAGATTCCCTTCCGAATGCGAGCAAAGAAGAGCACCGGCAGGCGTTTCAGCCGCTTGCCGGTGAGAAATTGGAGCATAACGGCGAACCCGGACCCAATTCCAAGCAGTCCGAGCATTACGTGAAAGGAGATGTACATCGGCGTTGCCATCTGCTCTTGCGCTCCTTCCAGGATTAAGAAGTGCAATTCGCATGCCACGGGCTTAATGAATTTCAAACGCATGAGAATGAAGAGAATCGGAGAGGCGTGAAATGGGGTGGTGTCAAAAGAATCGGGCAGACGCAGACGGAATGTCAGGGCTAGTTGACACCGCTGGAGAGGGCCCGGGGAGCGTAGATCCTACTTATAAGATTCGCCGAGCTAAAGCACTCTTCGCGGCTCAATTCCCAGCTTTTTCATCCGTTCGATCAGGGTAGTTCGCTTGAGGCCCAGGCGGGCGGCTGCGCCGTCTGCTCCACCGACTCGCCCCTTGGTCTCTTTCAGGATGCTTATGATCCTGTCCCGCTTATAGAACTCGCCAATTCCCGCAACCGCGGTGCTCATACCTCCATCGGCTAATTCTGGCACGGTGATGACCAGTTTCTCCGTACGCGCAAGGACCACCGCCCGCTCGACAAGATTCTCTAATTCGCGAACGTTTCCCGGCCAATGCCAACGCGCCAGACTGCGCATGGATGCGGCAGAGATGCTTTCGACCTTCCTCTGCATTCTGTGGGCATACTTTTGCGCAAAATACCGCACCAAGAGGGGAATGTCTTCGGGACGCTCGCGTAAGGGCGGGATTCGGATGGGAATCACATTCAAGCGGTAATAGAGGTCGCTTCGAAATTGCTTCTCCGCAACCATCTTTTCAAGGTCACGATTGGTCGCGGCGATCATTCGGACGTCAACACTCTTCGTGCGTGCGCTGCCTAGCCGTTCAAATTCCCGTTCTTGCAATGCGCGCAGGAGTTTTGGTTGAATTTCCAAGGGTATGTCTCCGACCTCGTCCAGAAACAGTGTGCCTTGATCTGCCAGTTCCAGCCTACCGATCTTTTGCGTGATCGCCCCAGTGAAAGCGCCTCGTTCGTGTCCGAACAATTCGCTTTCAAGGAGACCTGTCGGAATCGCGGCGCAGTTGAGCTTAATTAACGTCCGGTCTTTGCGTCGGCTGCGATCATGGATAGCGCGAGCAACCAGCTCCTTTCCAGTCCCCGTCTCCCCAAGAAGCAGCACGGTTGAATCACTCGTTGCCACCGTTTCGACAAGTTGAAGCACCTGCCGAAGAGCGGAGCTTTGCCCGACAATTCCTTCAAAATCAACCTCGCTTCGAATCTCTCCTTCCAGGTAGAGCTTTTCCAGTGCGAGTTTGTCCTTTAACTCTGCAATTTCGTGATAAGCCAATGCATTCTCGATCGCGATTGCCACTTGGCCCGCCGCACGCATCAGGAAGTCAATGTCTTCTGAACTAAATGCGTTCTCTTCGCGCCATCCAAGACCTAAGACCCCCAGCGTCCGATTGCGGCTGATCAAGGGCAAAGCGCAGCCGGAGGTGATGCCCTCCGCAAAGGCAAGATCTTGGTCTGATCCACTGATCTCAGAAGCCTTTGTTATCACAAGAGGCCTCCCAGTCATGAAAGTCGTACCCACACTCGAGCCTTCGATAGGATGCAGTAAATCCTCTCTCAAAAACCCTTTGCCCTGTGGAAAGTCCATCGTCAGAGCGCGCATTTGGCGCCGTCCCGCGTCAGGGAGCCAAACCATAACGGTGTCGCTATGCATACATTCCCGGATGCTCGCTGAGATCGTGCGAAGAAGATCGCGAGGTTTCTGATTCGAGATCAGGGAGTTGGTCATGTCCAGGAGCAACTTGAGACGTTCGCTTTCGCGCCGCGTATCGCCGGTGGAAGGCGCCTTCGGCGTGGCACAGGGCTGAAGCGTCAAAATCATCTACGGACCCTTTCTGAAACAGTGCCGATCGATTCCGCCCACTGCCGGGTTGGTGTCGGAGTGTCTGACACTCGACGTCTCTGACACTCGACCGCTCTTGCAGCCTGCGATGAAAACCTTATCCCGCTACGATTCAGATGATTGAGTCTCAATCCGGATGCTTGAAATAGTTTGCATGTCAGTTGACACTTCTAAACTTGACTCCCAGGGTTTCCGGAAATGTCTGAATCCATCACGAACTGCGAAGTCAGGCTGACGGGTTGGAGTAAAGCGCTGCACGACCGTACTTCGCAGTGTCGGCAGTCGGTGTCATACCATCCCGACAATGGTCGAACTCGGGCGCGCGAGGTCTTTGACACTCGATTGTCGGGAATCATGTCGCACGTCCTATCCCATTGATGCGCAAATAACTTACGATCATCCCCCTGGTAGACGTCTTCAGGCATCAGAATTGCCACGTTTAGAAACTGTGGAACACCTGCGTTCGAGCAGCGAGCGATTAGCCAGGTCGGATCCCAGATGGAGGTGATGAGCTTGTCCGAGAGTGGCAGTGTGACAACGGCCCTTCGCATCCTTGCGATCGGGTCAGCAGATTCGCTCAATGCGGTCCGCGATGTCCTTCTGCGGCGCGATGGATACCGCCTCACGATCGCAACAAGCAATGCGGAATTGAACGCGATTTCGATCCAGGAGAAATATGACGTTGCAATTCTTGATCAAACGCTCTCTCATCCAGAATTGCGAAATGCCAGCGAATACATCCGCCGAAAGTGGCCAAACGCCAAAATTCTGGTTATCTGTGCCGAGCCCGAAGCCCTGACGATCCTTTGTATGATGAGCGGGCGCTCCCCGATCTCTCCGCGAAGATGCCGCTCGCAATCATTGACGCGGTTCAAGATGTGAACGACGAGCACCACGCCTATTGTCCAGAGTTGCCCGCGATTACAGAATTGATTTCCTTGGACAGTTATCAACGGGCAAAATTGGGAAGCGCTATTCCTGTTAGCGCATTGCGATTTCACAACACAGATGAATCAGACCGAACAGACCCGCGTCGTCGCCATGGAGCACCGGCTTTTGGTGGACGTTGTGAATCCACTCTGACACTCACAGTTGGAACGGGGCATTCTCGCCATTGTGGATTTGGCCATCCTCCAATGAGGCATCTGCCTTTGGATCAGAGAGCCGAGCTCTGTGTCACAATACGCCGACACCGTCAAAGTTGGTGCCATTGTCTCTGACACCAAACCATGCTCGCGGCCGCACCGTGTCACAGATCCCACTCTACCTCAGGCAGTTGCAAGCGCGTCTCTACAGTCAGTGTCTTTGGCACCTGAGCTGCCTTATATGAATTGAGCGGGCAATCGTACTTGCCAAGGTCATGCCAAAAACCGCAACTATCACGAGTATGTGCGGAGGTAGCCAGTTTCCGCGCAACAAATGTCAAAACACATCCGTGTGAGGAAGATCGAAGACTAGCCGAGCACCATAGTCGAGTGGAACTTCGAGGAGAGGCCGAAATGACTTGTTTTAATACACAGCGAATTCCGGAAAACGGTCGGAGCAGATATGCAACAGCCGAAGATTTTCGCGAGCTGTTCACAGAAGACCCCAAGGGCTTGTACATGCTCTCCTTTTTGCTAACTGGCAATCACAAGAAGGCTGAGCAATGCTTCGTGGCCGGATTAGAGGATTGCGTGGACGGAAACGTTGTCTTTCAAGAATGGGTAGGTATGTGGGCCCGGCGAGTCATTGTCCGCAATGCGATTCGAATCATAGCGCCACATAAGGGCCAGCCTCAACCGACGCAAAGTGCCTATCAGCCTGCCGACAAACGCAGTGTTCTAGAGATGCCAGTTCAGGATGTCCCGCTTGCAAGCATCCTCCGGCTCAACGACTTTGAACGGTTCGTATATGTCCTTTCCGTTTTCGAGAGATTTAGCGATCAGGAGTGTGTTGTTCTGTTAGGTATTTCCCGGAAAGAAATGCGGGAGACGCGAGCCATAGCGGTACAGCACATTTCGGAGTTTGAGCGCGAAGTCACCGAGTCGATCACTGACGCTTCGAGCACAGGTAATCGTTAGGAGAGAGCAATGCGTGCATTCTTTCGCATTCTAGTCAAAAGCGGGCTCTCTGTTTCTGTCATCAGGGTCTCTGGCGCAGGGATATCGAACCCCATCCGGCGTTGCACGAGGCGCAGGAACGCGACACGCTTGTTGGCTTTCTCTGTGCGGCGCTCCTGCCCAATTGATCGAAGACGGTCCAAGCATTCCGCGAGAAGAAACCTCCAGCCGGATTTGATTCGGATTGCCCGTTGGCGCTCGGCAAACGGGAGAAGTTGCGAGGCGGCCCGTGATCCGTTACAGGGGCATTGGAGATCGCGATGGCGTAGCCGCCTAGCATTACTCGTCGTGCACGCGCCATGGTCAAATGCGGGCCTGATCTCCTGCGCGTCTGTCATTTTGTCGATTGTCTCCGTCATATTGTTTGCAATTCTCCAATCCTCTGCCCAGGAGATCTCAGCAGGTCAAGCACCTCTGCTCACGGACAACCAAACGTTTCAGCAAATTGAAAATCGCTGGAGTGAAGCGATTGATAAGCGCAATCAATATGCGCTTGAACAGCTCCTCTCGCCGGAGTTGATCGATATTTCTGCAATCGGCGCTGTAACAACGCGCAACCAACAGATCGCCATGCTTTTTGGGAAGGGGGCTGAACCTCTATCGCTCAACCTGCGCGTAATAAATGTACGGATATTTGGCGATCTGGCGGTCGTCATCGGCACCTACGGGGAGCGGCGACGCGTCAACGGAAAGCTTACGGGTCTAAACGGCATGTTCACACATATCTTCCAGAATGTGCGCGGAAACTGGCTCTGCGTGAGTGCGCAACGCACCTGGCCCATTGAGACTGTACCGCAGAAAGGGCGAGGGACAGAAAAATAGAAGTAAGTTGAGCAGACTATTGCCAGCTCCGGCTAGAGCACACAGAGAGACTGGCGGATTAGGAGAGCAGGGCAAAGATGAGTATTCTCAGATTCGTTTATGCGGTATGCGACCTCCTTGCGATAGGGGCCGGGACAATAGTCTTGTTCGGGCTGCTCGCCGGAGAACTGATCGACAAGTGGGCCGTTCTCTTTCTAAGATGCACACTCGCTGCAAGCGTAATCGGACTTTTCTTTCCATTCCACGACTTCACGCTCGTGCAGAGGTGCTCCATGCTCGCGGTCTACGCGTCAGGAGTGGCCATTCTTGCGTGGCGCAAATTTCATTTGTCAGGTGTATGGCGCTCGATCTTCGCATTGACAATCACCATTGTCCTTTACTTGAACGTCGTTGTTGCTATTGATCAGGTCTTCGACGAGATCTTCCGGTTCACGACGTTGGCGCCGGCACAGTTTGAACTGACCTCTCGGGCTACGCAATCCGTCGTTATGGTGCTTTTCGCGGTGATTGCGATAGTCGCAGCGAAGAGGTTTCACACCAGGGGCGCCCACTCATTGCGTTCCCACATAGATGGAGTCACCCACAAGCATGTTTTTTAAGACAAAACGTTCTCACCTCCAAGTCTGTGCACTCTCCGCCACAATTCCGTTGCTGCTGACGGCCTGCGCGAAGAGACACCGCGGCCCCACAAATGCAACTCCCCTGCAGGTCGAAGTGGCGACGGTTGAACAACGCGACGTAACCCTCTATGGCGACTGGGTTGCGACGCTGGACGGTTACGTCAATGCCCAGATTCAGCCCCAGGTATCGGGCTACATGATCAAACAGGATTACCGCGAAGGCTCAGTCGTACAGAGCAGCCAGGTCCTGTTCGAGATCGACCCCCGGCCATTTCAGGCAACGCTCGATCAAGCGGAAGGTCAACTCGCGCAGGCAAAGGCACAACTTGAGCTGGCCATCATCAACGTAAAGCGCGACACGCCTCTCGCCCAAGCGCATGCCATAGCTCGGAGCCAGCTCGACAACGAAGTGCAGCAGCAAGCTGCACAGGGGGCTGCGGTACGCACTGCTGAAGCTAACGTGGAACAGGCCAGTCTCAACCTGGGCTTCACGAAGGTCCGCTCTCTCGTCACTGGGATCGCCGGGCGGGCGATGACGCAGGTTGGCAATTTGGTTAGCCAATCCACGGCGCTTACAACTATTTCGCAGGTCAATCCAATCAAGGTCTATTTTTCCATCAGCGAGCAGGAATACCTGGGACTGTCGGGGCGCGTGAAGGCCGGCGGGAAGGCGGACCTGCTCAGCAGCGGGAACGCGATTCCGTTGCAACTCACGCTCGGTAACGGCAGCACCTATCCATACAAGGGACAGATTGTTTTTGTTGATCGCCAGGTCAACTCCCAGACTGGGACCATCCAGATCGCTGGCAGCTTTCCGAATCCGGAAAACCTGCTGCGTCCCGGTCAGTTCGGCCGCATTAAGGCCGAAACCGACGTTCGCCACGATGCCCTGCTGATTCCGCAGCGTGCAGTCAACGAGTTGCAGGGCTCCTATCAAGTCGCTGTAGTCGGCTCCGGCAATATTGTGCAAATCCGAAGTGTAGCTCTTGGCCCGCAGCTCGGTTCCAATTTGATCATCACGAGCGGAATCAACCCCAATGAACGCGTGGTGACCGAAGGCGTATCGAGGCTGAAGGATGGGATGCGAGTGTCTCCGCAAACGACGACTGCTGCGGCGAGAGTAACTCAGCAGAGCCCGGAAGGCCAGTAAACAATGTCAAAATTCTTCATAAGACGGCCCATTGTAGCCATGGTTATCTCCATTGTGATGGTGATCGTGGGTGTTGTCTCGATGCTGAGTTTGCCCACCTCGCAGTTCCCGAATATTGCCCCGCCGGAGATCCTGGTTCAGGCAACTTTTCCCGGCGCGGCGGCGAAGACACTGGAGCAGTCTGTTGCAACGCCGATTGAGCAGCAGATGAACGGTGTGGACAACATGGACTACATGTGGTCAACCAACGCCAGCAATGGCCAGACGCAGCTTAACGTGGATTTCGACGTCAAGACGGACCCGAACATCGATCAGGTGTTGTCGCAGTTGCGGGTCTCGCAGGCGCAGTCTCAGCTTCCCAGCGAAGTGAACACGGCAGGCGTTACCGTACAGAAATCGCAGCTTGCGCCAATGATGCTCATTGCGGTCTATTCGCCCACGGGAACCTATGATGGCACCTTCCTGGCAAACTACGGCTACATCAATCTTTCGGACGAATTGACGCGCGTTCCCGGAGTGGCCCGTGTGCAGATATTTGGTGCTGGACAGTATGCAATGCGTGCCTGGGTAAAGCCGGATAAGCTTGCCAAACTGGGGATCACCGTTCCTGAGATCACGCAGGCTCTGCAAGTGCAGAACAACGTAAATCCGGCAGGCCAGATCGGCGGCGAACCAATACCTCATGGGCAGGAGTTCGCATACACGGTGCTCACCGAGGGCCGTCTCACCACAGGCGAGGAGTTTGGAGAGATTATTCTGCGCGCCAACCAGGATGGTTCGATGGTGCGCTTGAAGGATGTCGCCCGAATTGAATTGGGTGCTCAAACATATAACTTGATTGGGCGCTATAACGGACGACCCGCAACCATCCTCGCCCTTTATCAGCTCCCCGGTTCGAACGCGGTGGAGACTGCAAAGAATGTACGTGCCCGCATGGCAGAACTTGCCCTGCAATTCCCGCAGGATATGGCCTACAGCGTGGCGCTCGACACGACCAAGGCGGTCACGGTCGGCATCCAGGAAATTGTCTTAACGTTGTTCGAAGCTCTCGCTCTCGTTGTTTTGGTCGTATATATCTTTCTCCAAGGCTGGCGTGCGACTCTGATCCCGTTGCTGGCCGTTCCGGTTTCACTGATCGGAACCTTTGCCGTTTTTCCGCTGCTCGGCTTCTCCATCAACACGTTGTCCCTCTTTGGCCTTGTTCTCGCGATCGGCCTGGTCGTTGACGACGCCATCGTTGTTGTTGAAGCAGTCGAGCACCATATGGAACACGGATTGAGTCCGCACGACGCCTCGTACAAGGCGATGGAACAGGTTTCCAGCCCAGTGATCGCGATCGCGCTCATTTTAGCGGCGGTTTTTATCCCCACCGCATTCATCCCAGGCATTACTGGGCGTCTCTATCAGCAGTTCGCCGTCACCATCGCTATATCCGTCATCTTCTCCGCCTTCAACGCGCTCACGCTAAGCCCCGCGCTTTGCGCTCTACTCCTCAAGCCCAAGAAGGAGAGCAGGGGGCCGCTGGGGCGCTTTTTCGCGTGGTTCAACCGGGTCTTCGGGCGTGCCACTAACGGCTATGTGCGCGGGTCCGGACTATTGATTCGCAAGTCCGGGTTCGCGTTGGTCTTCCTTCTTCTTGTCGCAGTAGGCGCTGTTCTCCTCGGTAAACGGATCCCGACCTCCTTCTTGCCGATTGAGGATCAAGGCTATGCCTATGCCGCCATGCAGCTGCCGGACGCCGCCTCTCTGGAGCGATCAGGCGACGCTGCCGCCAAGGTTGAAAGAGCTCTGATGCACGTTCCCGGAGTGGGAGGCGTCACCTCGGTGGTCGGAGTGAACATCTTCAACATCACACAAAATACCTACAGTACCGTCTTCTTCATCACCCTCAAGGATTGGCAGGAGAGGACGAAGCCCGACGAACAATACACGGCTATTCTTGCCAATCTGAATCGCACGATGCGCGGCGTTCAGGAAGGTATCGGATTCGCCTTTCCTCCACCTTCGATTCCGGGAATCGGTACCTCAGGTGGTGTCACGATGATTCTTGAAGACCGGTCCGGCAGCAAGGATCTCTCATTTCTGACGCAGAATCTCAACCAGTACATGGCTGCGTGCAAAGAGCGTCCCGAGATTGCGGCAGTCGTTCCCACGTACTTGCCCAATGTTCCGCAATTACATGTCGACGTCGACAGGGCAAAAGTACAACAGCAACAGGTCAGCCTGTCGGATGTGTATGCAACCATGCAGACGTTCATGGGCGGCCAACTGGTCAACTACTTCAATCGATTCGGTCGCCAGTGGCAAACCTATGTTGAGGCAGAGGGCGAATATCGCACCAACATCGACAATATCGGGCAGTTTTACGTAAGAAGCGCGAATGGCGGCCAGGTGCCGCTCAGCGCCGTTACCACAGTGCGGCGAACGACGGGCCCTGAATTCACCATGCGCTTCAATGAATATCAAGGCGCGCAATTGAACATTTCAGGAGCGCCCGGCTATAGTTCGGGCCAAGTCATGGCGGCCTTGGAACAGGTTTTCAAGGAGACTATGCCTCTCGGTATGGGCTACGACTATTCGGGTATGTCCTTCCAAGAGAAGAAAGCTGTCCAAGGCGTTCCCCCCGCAGTCATCTTCGGTCTGTCGCTTCTATTTGTGTTCCTGATTCTAGCCGCGCAGTACGAAAGTTGGAGCCTGCCTTTCAGCGTACTCCTTACCACTCCAGTCGCCGTACTGGGTGCTTATCTGGCCCTCAAGCTTCGAGGCCTCGAGAATGATGTCTTCGCGCAGATTGGTCTGGTCATGCTCATCGGTCTTTCGGCGAAGAACGCCATTCTGATCGTTGAGTTCGCGCGATCGGAATATGCGCAAGGTAAGAGCATCTACGACGCCGCACTAGGTGCAGCCCGGTTACGGTTCCGGCCGATCATTATGACTGCCTTCGCCTTCATTTTCGGCTGTGTGCCCCTCTGGGTAGCAACTGGGGCAGGCGGAGTCTCTCGTCAGATCTTAGGGACCGTAGTAATCGGCGGAATGCTCTCCGCCACCCTGATCGCGGTTTTCCTCATTCCCGTAACCTTCTCTGCCGTTGAGCGTGTCATGCACCGCCTCAGCAAGGGTGGCCGGGTAACACTCGATTCATCGCACGCTCCTGAAATCGCAATCGAGGAGGACCGGGCATGAGGTGGATTCTCTTCTTCGCCAGCACACTAGCCTTGACACTCTGCATCACTGGCTGCAGGGTTGGACCCCACTATCAGCGACCCGCCACGAATGCTCCACAAGTCTTCCGTGGGGCGACCCCTTCAGGTATCGGCGCCGCGAGTCCTAGCCAGGTAGTCTCGGTTCCAGAATTGTCGACTGAGCGCGCGCAAGTCACCTCACTGGGAGATGAGAAGTGGGCAGAAGTCTTCCGAGATCCAACCTTGCAGCAATTGATCCGGGAAGCCCTGGCAAACAATTATGACGTCAGGATTGCGGCTGAGCGCATCCTCGAACAACAGGATCGAGTCGGCATAACCCGCGCCCAACAGTTTCCCACTGTGAGTGGAGGCGGCTCCTATACGGCGCTGGGACTTCCTCGCGGTCTGGTGAAGACGCTTAACTCCGGCAGTAATGGCAAACCTTACACAGCTTCGAGCTTCTACGCGGGTGGATTTACCCTCTCTGCGGCCTGGAACTTAGACTTTTGGGGATTCTACCGGCGCCAGACTGAGGCCGCGCGCGCACAATTGTTAGCTACCGAGTGGGGGCGACGGATGACCATCAGCACCGTCGTCGAGAACGTCGCGACGGCCTATCTTCGGTTGCGGACACTGGACTCAGAACTCGATATTACGCGACGTACGCTTGATGCGCGAAAGCAGTCGCTGCAGTTGACAGAAACACTGGAGCAGGGCGGTTCGGGAACGCTCGCCGATGTCCGCCAGGCAGAACAACTGCTGTACGCGGCGGCGGCGGCAATACCCGACTTCGAAAGACAGATCGAGCAGGAGGAAAACAGCATCAGCATTCTGTTAGGGCGAAATCCAGGCTCTATTATCCGTCAAGCCTCAGAGATCAATTGGCCTCAGCCGGAGCGGATTCCCGCAGGCATCCCCTCGCAGCTGTTGGACCGCCGGCCGGATATTCAAGAAGCAGAAGCAGAGCTGCTTGCAGCAAATGCCAATGTAGGAGTTGCCAAGGCGCAGTTATTCCCGCAGCTCGCTCTCTCCGGAACGGGTGGGACCTCAAGCAGCCAGCTCAAGGGATTGATCGACGGTAAGAACACTTATTGGTACGCAACCGGGAACCTGACGCAGACGATCTTCGACGCTGGCAGGCTTCGCAATAATCTGAGGCTCTCCGAGGCGCAGAAGCAGGAAGAGGTACTCGTCTATCAACGGACCATCAAGCAAGCTTTCCAGGGTGTGTCCGACGCGTTGATCGGGCTTCAGAAGTTCCGGGAATTCCGTGAAAACGAAGCGGAGTTGACCGCGTCCGCTGAGGATGCAACAAGGTTGGCAAGGCTTCGCTACAACGGAGGCTCGACGAGTTACCTTGAAGTGCTAACCAACGACACCAACTACTACTCTGCACAACTCACACTAGCCGTTGCTCAGGAAAACGAAGCGCTTTCGTTCGTGCAATTGTACAGCGCCCTGGGAGGCGGTTGGCAGGAGTAACTGGCCGGTCCTTGTTACAGAGAGAAAGCGATTGCAAATGCTTAAGGCAAAAACCTGTCGACATCGTTTTCTCGAAAGCCGAAGTGTCTGTCCCTCACTATGGCTCTCAGGGTTCGCTTCGATCCCTCAAGTCTGGCGATGCGTTGGGAGCCACAAACCGAATTCAAGGAGAACAATAACGATGCCCATGAAGAATCGTGATGTTTTGTTGGCAATGATGGCATTGATCAGTATCTCGCTGTTAACCCCGCTGTTAAGCGCGCAAAACCAACCAGATGTGTCGAAGTCTGGCCAGTGGCGCATTGCTGGCCAGAATCTCGGCAATAGCCGGAACCAGGCGGAAGAGCACTCAATCAGTTCTGCGAACGTCCAGCGACTGAACCCCAAATGGGTGTTTACAACGGGTGGAGATGTCTCTGCGACTCCTACCGTGGATGGTGATGCGGTTTACTTTCCCGATTGGAGTGGCAATCTCTTCGCTGTTCACAAGGACAGCGGAACTCTCATTTGGTCTCATCAAATCTCCGAGTACGACGGCGTTGCGGGCGCTATCTCTCGGGTAAGTCCCGCCGTGGATCATGATCAATTGATTCTTGGGGACATACTCAGTTCCAGCCAAGCACATGACGGCGCAAATGTGATGGCGGTTGATAGAGAAACGGGCATCCTTCGGTGGAAGACACAGGTGGATAGTCATCCAGCTGCAATAATGACAGGATCTCCGGTTATCTTCAACGGTGTCGTCTATGTGGGTGTTTCTTCGAGTGAAGAAACTCTGGCGACTAATCCTGCCTATCCATGTTGCAGCTTTCGTGGAAGTGTGGTGGCGCTCGATGCTAAGAGCGGTTCCATGCTTTGGAAGACCTACGACATGCCTGACAACCGCGGACAGCAAGGCGGATACAGCGGCGGAGCAGTATGGCAACCACCGGCGATTGATTCAAGGCGCGGTACGCTCTTTGTCGGTACCGGCAACAACTACACCGCACCTCCAGCTGTGGAGGCTTGCCAAAAAGCTAATCCCGCAGCAAACTGCGCCGCGGCGGATGACTTCTTCGACGCCGCCCTTGCGTTGGATTTAAAGAGCGGGCGGATCAAGTGGGCAAAAAGGTTGCAAGGCGCCGACACTTTTACAGCAGCATGTTTGACTCCTATGGGACCAAACCCGAATTGTCCGGTGCCCAGCAGTCCGGATTTTGACCTTGGCGGGTCCGGACCTAACCTTGTGGGCGATATTGTTGGCTTTGGTCAGAAGAGCGGCATCTATTGGGCGTTAAATCCCGGTAACGGGGACATTGTCTGGAGTACACCGGTTGGACCGGGCAGTGATCTCGGAGGCATCGAATGGGGAACCGCAACCGACGGTCAGGCAATTTATGTTGCGATCACGAACCTGAACCAACTCGCTTACACCCTGGTCCCTTCCGGACAGAAGATTACGTGGGGATCGTGGAGCGCTCTAGATATTGCAACTGGAAAGATCCTTTGGCAAACCGCGGACCCCACCGTGGGTGCCCTGGACCTGGGCTCAGTGAGTGTTGCAAATTCCGTCATGTATGCGGGCTCTAGTTCGGGGCAGATGTACGCGCTGGACACGATGACCGGAAAAATCCTCTGGAATTTCGCGAGCGGTGGAACTGTGATTGATGGGCCGTCAATCGTGGACGGTGTCGTATATTGGGGATCCGGCTATAGGATCGGAACCGGAAATAACAAGGTTTACGCGTTTGCCCTGGCCGGCTCGAAGGATTGAGGCAAGTGGGAGCGTAAACCTGCGTTGAATACATCGGGGGCGTCGACGGTGGAAACTCGAAGGCGCTCTCTCTTTTTTTTGGCAACAGACATTCCGGACACCTCACACGTCTCTGCGGCGACATGAGAGCCCGAGCATTACGCTGCTTTGCCTTGTGAATCACCTGTTGCGCTCTATCGCGAGGGTATGACCACAAAGTCATCTTCTCTGTTGGCGGCATTCTGACCGGGCCCAAAAGAGCTTGCTAAAAAGCGCGGTTATCCGAATATCACACATCAGATGTGTGTGTTCCTCGCTGAATCTTCACGAATACAGCCCAGCAAGGAGGATGTGTTGCAATACGACAAGACTATGACCGGGGTACACAGAGGAGCGCAGGCCAGTGGGTCGCGGGTTACGATCCTTATCATCGAAGATGATCCAAGCATGCAGAAAGTGTTGGAAAGGACCTTCCTCGAAAGGGGTTACGCTGTCACCGCGTGCGGCGAGGGCCGTGCCGGCCTCGGTGCGTTTCGTGCCGAGCAGCCGGTAGCGGTCATGCTGGACTTGATGTTGCCAGACATCATTGGCCGCGACCTTTGCAAGTTGATGAAGGCGGAGCATCCGGAGACCCCCGTCATCGTGGTAAGCGCCATCAGCGAGGTTGCCGATAAGGTTTCGCTTCTGGAGATTGGCGCGGATGACTACGTGACCAAACCCTTCAGCCCCCGCGAGTTGATTGCACGGGTTGAGCGAGTTCTCAAAAGGCCACAGAGGCCGTTAACTACCATCGCGACCTACACTGTCGGAGAGTGCGAGATCGACTTTGTCAAAATGACGGCTCACCGCAGGGGTAAGCCGTTAGCGCTCACTTCGCATGCGTTCAAACTGTTGAAGTACTTCCTGGACAATGCCGAGCGCGTGCTAAGCCGCGAAGAGCTGTTGAACGAAGTATGGGGATATGAGAGGTATCCCACGACCCGCACAGTTGATAACCAGATTTTAAAGCTGCGGCAGAATCTGGAGCCGGACTCGGCCGAGCCACGGTATCTACAGACGGTGCATGGCGTTGGCTATAAGTTTGTTCCGTAAGACGCGCTGACTCGTCTCACTGCCTCGAGTCGTACCAGCTTGGCTGCAGGAGTCCATGCAGCCCGGCAATCCCGCCTTCGTTAACCGAATCAACGCGCCTACCTCTCTCTTCGTGAATAGCGGAAGAGGGCGGGTCCCGCCCTCATGGCAGGAGACGCAATCCGCGCAAGCTTATCAGGACATCTACCGTTTGCTCACCTAGATGGCTATCGGCATGGTGGAAGCGTCTTTCTTCTAGGTGAAAACAGACGAAGCCAGGGCGCGCCTCAAGGCCCTTGCCGGGCGCTGTTTGCGAACGGGCAAGGGCGAAGACGAGAAGAACACTCGCCGCCAGCCAACCGGCAATCTGATGCGAATGACAACTATTCGATCTCATGTCAATCCCTCACTGCATTGGCGGTTTGCCTCTCCGCCGTGTCTAAAACTTGAATTCCAGGTTCAGCTGCATCATCCGCGGCGGCTGTGCCGCAACAGCCTGGCCGAAAAAGGGTGAACCGACAACCCCGATGTAGGTCATGTCATTGGGGTGATTCAGGACGTTAAACGAATTTAACGTGAGCGTAGCAGAGGGACCCTTGGGGCCCTCCTTTGTGAGGGGGAATTCATGTGCAACATTCAAGTCAAGACTGAGGTAGGAGGGGCCGTGCATGGTATTGCGAGGAACTCCCGCGGGCCTGTCGATCGCCAGCCCGTCGCGGTTGTCGTCGTTCCCAGTAGTGACGTTTACCGACTTGCCTGAATACGCCGAAAGCGCGGTTCCGAAGTTGAACCACTTGCCTGCCTCGGCCGAGGCAAGCATGTCGAATTTGTTTCGCTGGTCGTTGTCTGAGCGGCTCCAGTCGTCCATGGGGTAATAACTGTTCGCCGGAAAATAGGTGATGCCGCTGGTGTTGTTGTAGGTCTTGCCGAGGTTATACCGAGCCTGCCCGGTCAGAAATTTCGCGGGCCTGCCCCGAAAGCCGACTTCCAGCGCATTACTCTTCAGGTAACCTTCCGACTGCATCTGTCGTTGTTGTCCCAGGTTGGCGTTGGGTCGAGCGGCGTAATCGGGAGGCGGGGGAGCATTCACGTCGATGGAGCGAAACATGTCGATGCCTCTGGCGCCCACGTAGTTGGCAAACAGTGAACTCATCGCATTCAGCTGCTGTTCGATGCCCACGCCGTATTGAATCGTGTATGGGATGCGCTGCCGTGGCTCGAGTTCGACAATGCTGGTCGGCACGGCGGCCACCTCCGCCGGGGTGACAGGGTAGCTGGGTGAGTTGACAATGAATTTCTTCAGGGTCACGCCGTTGAAGTGGAGCAGATCGGAGATCGGAGCGGGCCCGGTGCGGTCGAAGAAGAATCCCGCTCCTCCACGAATCACAGTCTTCCCCTTCGCTTGCGGCGCGTAGGCAAAGCTGAACCGGGGGGCGAAGTTCCAAGGGATGTCATGGAAGTAGTTCTGCCAGTAGTAGCGGACGCCGTACGAGAGCGACAGATTCTGCCTGGGCCGGAAATTGTCTTCAAAGATCCCAGCGAACGTGGTCTCGAGGAAAGTCACATGACCCTGCCCACTTTGGACGAGATACGTAAACGGCAGCGCGGCCGTGTAGTCGTCGAGACTGGCGAAGGAATAACTTCCTTGCTGATATCGGAAGTCGTCGAAGCCCCTCCGGCTGATATCGGGGATGTCAACCCCGAACTTGATCTCAGGCTTGCCTGACGTGTACGTCACGATATCGGTTCCATCGAAGTGATACTCCGTTCGACGGAAGTCGGCCTGTGCGCCGCCTCCAGTGAAGGCACCGGACACCACGACTTGCGGGTTATCGTTCAGGCTGTCAATCTGGTTGTCGAAGTGGCCGATAAGAAAATGGAGCTGATTCAGCAGCTTCGGTGAAATCACGTAAATGTGGCCGACGTTCACTTCGTGCTCGAAAAACAGCGTGTCGGTCCCCGCCTCCTGAAGCACGGTGCCCCCAACTCCTCGGTTCTGTACAGTCTGATGTTCATAGGAGTAACCCACCCAGAACTGGTTTCCCTGGCGGTAATCGTGGAATACCCGTCCGGAGAGGAAATAGTGGTCGGTGGGATTGGGGACGTTTGTATTGATCGGGCCATCCGGCCCCGCGGCATTCACAATGGCCTGCTGATGGTCGTTGTCCGTGTCCAGCGCGACCAGGAAGGTCGTCTTCTTCCCATGGCTCAGAGGGCCGGTCAATGACCCCTCCAGGTATGTGCGCTCCTCCGCCGGCTTGGTAACGGCGAAGGCGTTCTTGGCATCAAATACCGAATTGCGATACAGCAAGTTTGCCGAGCCATGAAGCTGCGGTGTTCCGCCCTTTGTCGTGATTTCGATCCGGGCGCGGCCTGGCCTTGAGTACAGGGCAGTGTAGGGGTTCTGATTGATCTTCACGCTTTGAATCGCCGACGCGGTGACACCCGGGCCGTTCGCTTCCACTCCGTTCACTACGAGAGTTGTCCCGTTGGTTCCGCTCAAATCCGGATCGAGGAAACGGGACATCGTCGTGATGTAGTCCTGGTCGAAGACCGGCAAGCGATCGAGTGCATTACTGTCCACCATGTTGCCGCTCTGGTTCTGTCCTATCTCAGTACTGATCTGCGCCGAACTGTCGGAGCCGACGACAGTTACCTCCTGCTTTACAGAGGCAACGGGCAGCACAATGCGCAACGGCGAACGTGGTTTCGATGTGAGTGTAATCTGCTGCTTGACTTCACGAAAGCCCGTTTGAGTCACGTCAACTGTGTAGGTGTTTGCGCTGATTTTCGCAAACCGAAAACTGCCCGCGCTGTCACTTACTCCTTGAGCGACGAATTGGCCGTCCTGCGTGGTCAGGGTAACCTCCGCGCCGACGATTACGGCTCCGCTGGTATCGTGCACGGTCCCCGCGAGACTGAGCGAAATTGAGGCGTTTTGTGCGGGGGCGAGAATGGCTATCGAACCAAGAAGCAAACGAACGATATGAAACCGGAACTGCATACTACCTCGCGAAAGAAAATGAAGAAAAGCTCTCAGATCACTTCGATCTTCAACCCACCTTTTGGTAGCCAAACCCGAAAGATGGAACCCGGGCCGGGTTCACATTGAACTTTTCCCTCCCTGCTATTTAAACTCTCGCCGCTCCCGCAACGTCTGAAATGATCCTGACGAGATCCAGAACTAACGTTAGGAATGCGCCTCCTTTCAGCTGCGATTGCCCAGAGGGCCCGATCCCTTCCCGGAACCTCGAAATCAAAACATTTTACATTCAGAAGACAAATGCTGTAACTTTTGCGTGTAATGACTATAACAGGAAATAGCGAAGCCGCTGCGTGGCTGTTACTGATCTTCAGCCTGCCATCGAAAAGAGCTAGCGAGAGAGTAGGGATATGGCGGAAGTTGCAAAAGTTCGGAACCCTCCCATTGCGGAACTCTGGCTACGTGCTGCCAAACAGGCCCGTCAATCAGGAGCGATTTGAGTGGCTCGCCACCGCAATCCGGGGATTCCAAGGGGAGGCCTCAGTGCTGCAGATCCAGTCTATTGATGATCTTCCGTCCGACACGCTCAAGGAGCAGTTTCGCGAAGAGCGCAAGCCCGACTACGCTTTGCTAATTAAGGAGATTCAGCAACTCAAACCATCCACTCAGGGGTTCCAGGCACAATTGGTACGTCTGAAGCGCCGGTTTGAGGAGATTGCGGAGATCGACTTTTTTTGATTGCCCCCTCCGGTCTAAAGCTGAGGAAGACTTATACAAAGCGGAACATCCCGCCGAGACGCGGAGGCACGCCGGGAAGGGAAGGCTGTCGAAAAGCGACTACCAGAATCGTGTTTGGCTGACGCGGCCGCGTCCTGGGATTGATCGAGTCTCGTCGGCGTGGCTGATCAAACGATTCATCGATGCCGGCGCGAGGTTTGAATTTGGCAGTGATCCAGCGGCTCATGCAGACGCCGTGCCGTTTGACATGTATCAACCTGTTGGATTCGGCCACGAAGGTGATAAATGCACGTTCGAGATGTTGTCCGCCCGATTCGGCGTGACGGAAACAAAAGTGCGGCTCATTGGCCAGGCGATTCACGATGCCGACCTCGACGATGAGAAATTCGGCAGGATGGAGGGCATCGCAATCAACCAGATCCTGAAGGGATGGGCGAAGCAAGGCCTCCACGACGAGGAACTGCTGCGCAGAGGCATGGACATTATCGAAGGGTTCTACCATTCGATCGGGTAACGCGGGGCCAGAATCGACATTTTGGAACATTTGTGAACGCTGGAACTCTTATATCGCGACCTGCAATCCTGGTATTGACCGCGCTCTCGTTGACAGCCGACGCTGGCGCCCAGCAAGCGAAAGCCCACTTTGTTGGGCCAGAGAGCCGCAAACCATGCCACGAGGCACAGTACAACGGCTGGACCGTCACGATCTTCCAAAACAACAACCGGAAATTAGATTTACTCAGCTCGTTCGAGATGCCCCACACGCATACGGTTGCCGTCGATCCAAAGACCCACCTGGTCTATTTTCCCGCTGGAGAACATCGACGGCCATCCAGTGTTACGGATTATGCAGCCGCTCAAGTAGGAAGGACCCGGCAGGGATGTCTCGCAGCATGCAGGAAACATCCTGAACAAAGCAGGAAGTAGACGAGGGCTCTAGATATGATCACCCGGAAAACACTCATCACCTTAGGTCTCTCGTTGTTGCTTGTGGGTACACTCTGCGCTGGTGTTCTGAAGTGGCATGGCTTTCGCGCGAATTCGACACCGTCGGCCCTTGAGACCGTTGCTGCACGATCGATCCGCGACTTTGCGATTCCGGAGAAGGAACGCCGCCTGACAAACCCGGACGCCGATGATTGGACTGCAATCCAGCAGGGCCGCGAAGACTTCCTCGCGCGTTGCGCCTCCTGTCATGGTTCCGACGCTCGCGGACGCACTCCCATCGGCACAAACGTCTATCCCCGCGTCCCTGATCTGCACTCCGAATCCACGCAGAACCTTAGCGACGGCGAAATCCATTACATCATTGAAAACGGGATTCAGTTGACGGGAATGCCCGCCATGCCGAGCGCGCACCGCGAATTCGCCGCGGAGAGTTGGAAGCTCGTTGCGTACATCCGCAGTCTCCGGAGTCCCGACAGAAATGAGAAAGCCGCCGAGGCGAAGGCGCTAGCATCGGCGCACTATACCGGGTCACAGGCGTGTCAGAAGTGCCACGCGGACATCTACGAGCACTGGAAGAAGACACCGATGGCGAACGTCGTGCGCGATCCACGAGAACACCCGGACGCGATCATCCCCGATCTCAGCACGAACAACGTCTCGAAGTTCACGAAAGAGCAGGTGGCTCTTGTCTACGGCAGCATCTGGAAGCAACGCTACTTCACGAAGATAGGCGACGACTACTATCCGCTGCCCGCGCAATGGGACATCCACAACAAGAAGTGGATCAAGTATCACGTCGCGGATACGGGCGCTGACTGGTGGACAGCCTTCTATCCGTCGGACAACATGCAACGGCCCACAGGCCCAACCTGTGACGGCTGCCATTCCGTCAACTACGACATTCACACCAAGCAGGTAACAGAGTGGAATGTCGGTTGCGAACGCTGCCACGGCCCCGGCAGCGAACATGTCGCGCATCCCTCCCGTAACAATATTCTCAATCCCGCACAGATGGATGACGTTGCCATGAGCGACACCTGCATCCAATGCCATTCACAAGGTCAGCCTCTCACCAAGCAAATCGAGGGCAAGGCCTATGATTGGCCTGTCGGCTATCACGTTGGTCTTCATCTCAAGGACTACTGGAAGCTGGAAGACAGCACATTGGGACAGACGAGCTTCACGCACTTCGCGGACGGCACCGCGCACAAGAACCGGATGCAGGGCAACGATTTTGTGCAGAGTGTCATGTACGAACACGGTGTCACCTGCTCTTCCTGCCATGACGTACACGGCACGGAGAACTATGCTCAACTCCGAAAGCCTGTTGACAAGCTCTGCCTGGACTGTCATGGGCCGACGTCGCCCAACGGCCCCCACACCGCGACTCTCACGGAACACACCCACCACAAGGACGGCAGCCCCGGCAGTCAGTGCGTAGCCTGCCACATGCCGAAGATCGAAACCCAAGGTGTACCCGGCACTTTTGTGAGGTCCCATACCTTCAAGTTCATCTCACCGACGATGACCGATAAGTACAAGATTCCCAACCCCTGCACCTCATGCCATACGGACAAGTCCACGGATTGGGCCAACCAAGAGCTGCTGTCGTGGAAAACGACATCACCTTGGCGGGTCGCACAGTGAGCAACTTCATTGTTGAGACGGTCGTGTCTTTTGGAATCGCTTTCGAGATTGGGCATACAAGGAGCCGAACGCTCCTACGTGCTTGATGACCACAAGAACCACTATTTCCAGAAACTACCACAGCGGAGAGTCCCAGATGAGGCAGGAAATAGAAGGCGAGTCCATGAGCGGCAAGGAGAATGACTACCGCCGCGATCATGGTCCAAGGGCGTGTAAAGAAACGGCTAAATACTTTCATGGCGCCGGTGCTCTGAATCAATGGGCATAGAGGACTCGCAACATGGAGCGATTGCAAGCACATAGTCAATGTCGCCTATTCCCACCGGAGCGCTCTGCGCAATATCCAGACCTGCTTCAGTGAAGATGGCGGACATCTCGGCGAGGCTGATGTGACCGTGCCGGTGAAAGTGCGCAACAATGCCTTTTTCTCCCGGTGATGTTCCGAAGTCGATGGCCAGCACTCGACCTCCCGGCTTCAGGACCCTGCGAACTTCAACCGCGCATTGGCTGCGCAGCTTGCCGGGCAGATGATGCAGCATCAGGGTGCTCAGCACCACGTCGAATTGCCCGACGGGAAACGGCAACGACTCCACTAATGCGCTCCTGAAGTCTACTTCCAGACCCGCTTTCCTCGCCTTCTTCCCGGCGCGGGCAATCATCTCAGGCGAGGCATCAATTCCAGATACATGCCCTTTCTGACCGACCTGCTGTTTCACCGCGATCGCCAAAGTCCCGGTTCCACAACCTATATCGAGAACCGACTCGCCGGCAGACAAGTGTGCCAGGCCAAGCGCTCGCTCTCGAATGGCGCGCTCTCTGCCAAGCGTCAGCAGCCAAAGCAGGAAATCGTACTGCGCCGCTCTGTGAAGAACGAGGCCTGCACTTTTGTGTACCCGTTTCGTTGTGCCGTGCTCATTTGATCTGGCTCCTTTAATGTCGAATTCACGCACAGTCGTATGAAAATGGACTTCTGTTCGTAATCAAGCCTAAACTGGACCTGCCTCGCATGAAAGAGCAGCGCGGTGGAACTGTACGTTAGCGGACAACAAATGCGTTTTGTCTGCTTCCGTTGCGGAGGAAAAGAGGGGAAAAGAATATTAGCTCGACAAAAGACAGACCGGCGTGTCGCAAGAACGCAAAAGCTGCTCCGCGACGGGTTGCACTCGTTGATTCACGAAAGAGACTACGATTTCATCGTCATTAAGGAGACTCTCGATCGCGCCAATGTCGGCCGCTCGGCCTTCTATATGCACTTCCGCGATAAGGACGAGCTTCTGGTCAGCGCCTTCCACGACATACTCGGGGTCGTCCCATCAGCGCGTCCACAGCCCAGTGATGGCCGCGATGAAACACTTCTCTGGTTTAGCCTTCCTGTCTTCGAGCATCTCGATCAGCTCCGCCACTCAGGCGAGCTCAAGCTCGGACCGAGGGGACGGACCGTCCTACATGGACACCTCCAGAAAGTTCTTGCCGGACTGATTTGTTATCCCGGATACTTGGTGAGCGTCCGTACCGGCGCAATTCAGCTTTTCTGTTACCGGAATTGCATTTCAGATTGCACGCTACGGATTGACACACGCGAAGACGATGCTCCCCGCCGTCGCGGCGGAGGCAAGCCAGAAGGCCGAAGACTTGCGTGCCACACCGGCGTGACAAGGAGAGGGGGAAAATGGCGCGGAGTTCCTGGATGGATTGCATAGCGAGGCAAAGTGCTCCGGCTAAACTCTGGTGTAAATCTCAAAGCGTTGGATTGACCCAGCAGCCCTAGCACCTGACATTTCACGTTACAAATACGGCAGCGCGCCGGGGGTTGCTCGTAGTTGGAGGTGATATCGATGAGTTCCCTCGCGCACAGGTCTACGGCTCGAAACCGATCCTGCCTTTCGGCTACGGCAGAGTCGTTATCTTGCACGCGCACGTCAAGGGGAATACAGTCGATTTCCACGTCCGGCACTCGCTTACCCGCTGCAACAGCGGAGATCCGCAGTCCGCTTCTGCGCCAGTTTCCCAAGCTCTGGACATTCGGACCGCCCTCAGACTTCGTTGAAATGAACTTCGGCTAAATTGCATATGCGCAATTTAATGAACAATATGATCCTGACAAAGATGGTGCCCGGCGGCGCCAGGTTGAGGACATCGTTTCCCATTTGCTAGCTTCCGGTAACCGTGTATGCTTTCGTGCCCTCCGAGCCACTTGGTCGGTCGGCCGCGGCACCGCCATTCAAGGTTGGCCGGATTTTTATGACTACGTATCGATTCAAAATAGGCGATAATGCGAACGAACCGTGTATCGCAAGAAGTGGAGCGATTGCGGCAATTCGACGCAGTCAATGAGGTTTGCAGTGACCCAGTTTAGAGCGAGTCTTCTCCTGATCGCGCTGCTCACCACCGTGAGTTCTTACGCCAATGCGCAAGGTTTGCCGCCGTTAGCGGGTCAAACGGTTGACATACGAATTTCGGGTATACCGTCAAGGCTGGCAACACCCTGGTCAGCATCGGCGCTCGCAATGGAATCGAAAGCGGGACCCTGGCAGCGATGAATGGGCTCAAGATAAATACAGCCTTGAACCGGTGTCAGGTGCTCGACATCGACAACCGCCACATCGTACCGGCGGATCTGCCCGATGGCATTCTAGTCAATCTGCCACGGAGGAAACTCTTCTTACTAAATAACGGCAAGGTCCAGGGAGACTATCCGATCGGTCCCGCTAAGGCGGGCTTTGCGACGCCTATCGGCAGCTTCTCGGACATTCAAATGCGCGAGAACCCGACCTGGTACGTACCCAAATCGATCCAGGACGAGTGGGCGCAAGCTGGCAAGGTGGTCAAGAAGACTGCATCGCGCGCTATCGCGCGCGGCAGAAATTCGATCGTTATTGAATGCAAGCTTGAATAAGACTGCGTTCGCTAAATCAGCATCAGGAAGGAGCAGGAAAATGAGAGCGATTCGTCTACTCGGGATGGCCAATATCGTAACGCTGTTGTTTCTTGGCATCGCATCCGGAACAGCCGCGGCGCAATCGACGAAGGTTCAAGGCATCATCAAGAGCCGCAGCGGCCCCGACATCATTCTGAACACAAGCCAGGACCCGAACATGGTGGTCATGCTGACTGATAGCACAGACGTGGGCCAGGTGGAGGGTCTGCTGAAGGGGCGCAGCAAGCAGATGTCCATGGCCGCCCTGATTCCCGGACTCGCCGTTTCGGTCGAAGGCGACAACAACAACCAGAACGTCCTCGTTGCCAGGAAAGTACGGTTCAAGGGGAGCGACCTGAAGAACGCCAAAGCCATCGCAGCCGGCATGCACGATACCAATCAGCAGGTGCAAAAGAACCAGGAAGAGCTGCAGAAGCAGAACGCCGAGCTGCAGGCTCAGAACGAGGCCCTGCAGAAGCATCAGGCCGCCATCGAAGCCAACAAAGCCGCCGTAGACGCCGCAATCACCCGCTTCGGCCAGCTTGACGACTACTACATCATGGACGAAGTCACCATCTACTTCGACAACGGCAAAACCAAAGTGGATCCCAAGTACATCTCTCAGATTGCGACGCTGGCTCAAAACGCCAGCAAGGTCGAAGGCTACATCATCGAGGTAAAGGGCTATGCCTCGGCCGTGGGCAGCCCGCAGGTGAACCAGAAGATCAGCCAAGAACGCGCACAGAACGTCGCCAACATTCTGCTTCAGCAAGGCAAGGTTCCTCTTACCAGAATGCTTGCTCCCGGAGCGATGGGCGAAAGCGAGCAGGTGGGTACTAACAAGACTGTGGAAGGCCAGGCAGAGAACCGCCGCGTCGTGGTCCGCGTCCTTCAGAACAAGGCGATCGCCGGAATACCAGCCTCCTGAGCTACTCGGTGCTCCTCACGGCATATCACGGGCATCCTACTGCCGGTAATTGGGCGGAGCGCAGAGGCGTTGCTTTACGTTTGATTTTGGGCTCTGGTGCAAATATTTGAGGCGGGCATGGCAACACCTCTCGATTGGCCTGGGGTTCATACGGCGAGCACTGCATTCCAGATCGCAGGCGCAGTCTTGTCTCTGATATGCAAGCGACGAAGCGCGAATTGGTTCTTGCCGATGCGGCGGAGCAGTTCGATGCCGGCGATTGTTGTGGCCGCGCAATCATAGTTCTTGAGGCCGAGCATAGGCCTGGTCCGGAATTTGATCCCTCGGTGGTCCTGCTCGATCAGGTGGTTCAGGTATTTCGACGATCGCAGTTTGGTGTGCTTCCATGCCTGATCTTCATTAGGCATCTCACGCACGGCGCGATGCGAGGCAGCATAGCCGTCCAGAGTAATACTGATGGGAGCGTGCCACTGGGTGCGAAGCGCTTTGCGGAGAAAAGCCTTGGCGGCGGCCACATCCCTCTTCGAGCTCAACCGGAAATCGACGGTGTCGCCATTCCGATCCACCGCCCGATATAGGTAAGCCCAGCGGCCACGGACCTTGAGATACGTCTCGTCCACCCGCCATGAGCGGCCGCTGGGGCGCATATAGCGTGCCCAGCGCTTCTCAAATTCAGGAGCATACCGCTGCACCCAGCGCATGATCGTCGTATGGGCCAGATGCAGCCCCCGTTCGGCCATCATCTCCACCAGGTCCCGGAAGCTGAGTTTGTAACGCAAATACCAGCGCACGCACAGAATGATGATCTCGCGATCGAAATGCCGGCCCGAAAACAGTTCCTTCACGCTCTTTAGTCTCGAACCCATTCGCAATTCGCTCCCGCAACCACTCTATCCGAGCTGGGTTCGCAATTTGCACCAGAGCCCCCTGACAGCCCCCCGGACCCTTGCTGACTTCAGGGTAGAAATCTGCCGTCGGTTCGAGATGAAGGTGAGTTTTCGCAAAGCCCACTTTGCGACAAAGTGACCACTCTAAACCCCAACTGAGCTGG
>Ga0207028_1037_pt1 | contig 38738 bp, 41 predicted proteins | sample Alteio_BWMinCont_41_FD_153287 | JGI IMG/M metagenome (GOLD analysis project Ga0207028, IMG submission 153287) | Enriched cells from forest soil in Barre Woods Harvard Forest LTER site, Petersham, Massachusetts, United States -... | ecosystem: Environmental > Terrestrial > Soil > Temperate forest >... | reverse complement strand
ATCTCACTTCAGTGATGAAGGCGCTCCATGCAGTCGGCGCGGATGCAATTGCTACCTCTGATCCGAGCATCGTCCTGCGAGCAGACAAAATGGTCCTCCCAGGTGTTGGCCACTTCTCAGCGACAGCCTATCTGGAGGAAACGGGCCTGAAGCAGGCAATAAAAGAACAGGTGCAGGAAGGCGTTCCTTTCTTAGGGATCTGCGTTGGCTTGCAGTGGCTCTTCGATGGCAGCACAGAAGCGCCAGACACTTCTGGCCTCGAAGTGTTTCGTGGGCAATGTGAGCGGTTCAGGGAGGGCATCAAGATCCCGCACGTCGGATGGAATTCGATCGACGTCAAAGACTCGCGCCTTTTGCAGGGTGTTTCATGTGGTGATTTTGTCTACTTCACGCACTCCTATCGTGCTCCTGTCATACAGGACACAGTTGCGGTTACAGAATACGGCGCGCCCTTCACGGCAGCGGCGGAGCGTGGGAATATTATGGGTGTGCAATTTCATCCTGAGAAATCCGGGCCGATCGGCCTGCGAATTCTCGAGAATTTCGTGAGACTGCCATGACGCTGACAAAGCGTATTATTGCCTGTCTCGACGTCAAAGCGGGCCGCGTAGTGAAGGGCGTTCAGTTTGTGGATATTGTGGATGCGGGCGATCCTGCAGAGCTGGCTCGCCGCCACGCGGAAGCCGGAACAGACGAAATTGTCCTGTTAGATATCACGGCGACGCACGAAGGCCGGGGAACGCTCATCGAGACGGTAAGACGAACCGCAGCGCAACTCTTTATTCCTTTCACGGTGGGCGGTGGTATTCGCACGGTCGAAGACGCAGCAGCGATCTTCGACGCCGGCGCTGACAAAGTCAGCATTAACTCCGCTGCCATTGCGACTCCTGAATTAATCGATGAGATTGGAAAACGATTCGGCGCGCAGGCCGTCATCGTCGCGATTGATGCACGCCGCGCTAAATCGGGGAGTGACCCGGTTGCCGATGCGGAGGTATTCATAAGCGGAGGACGCAAGCCCGCTGGCCGCAAAGCGGTGGAATGGGCAAAAGAAGCGGAATCGCGCGGTGCTGGAGAGATATTGCTGACATCGATGGATTCAGACGGAACACGAGCAGGCTTTGACTGCGAATTGACAGCCCGCGTGAGCGATGCTGTCCAAATCCCTGTGATTGCTTCCGGCGGCGCAGGCACAGCGGAACACTTTGCCAACGTGCTGCTCGAAGGCAAGGCGGACGCTGCACTGGCGGCAAGCATCTTCCACTTCGGCATTGCGAATGTCCGCGAGCTGAAAGAAGAGATTGCAAAGCGAGGTGTCCCGGTGAGGTTGCCATGTTGATTCCCTCGATTGACCTGATGGGAGGCCGCATCGTTCAGCTTGTCCGGGGCGAAAAGCTGAAGCTAGCCTTCGATGATTTTGAATACTGGATCGAGCGCTTCAGCAGCTACCCCATCGTGCAGCTCATCGACCTCGACGCAGCGATGCGCCAGGGGGATAACGCAGCTTTGATCGAGAAGATCACCGGCCGCATGCCGTGTCAGGTTGGTGGCGGTATTGCGACGGTCGAACGTGCTAAGCAGATTCTCGCTGCAGGCGCGCTCCGTGTCATCTTTGGCTCTGCCCTATTCGGCGGTAGCCACGCAGTGGGTACCGTGAACATCGCTCTCGCCGAGGAAATACAAACAGAAATTGGAACGGAACGCTTTGTTGCCAGCATCGATACAAAAAGAGGACAGGTCGCGATCAAAGGATGGAAAGAACAAGCGGGCCTCACACCTCAGCAGGCAATTGCTGCTCTCAATCCCTTCTGCGCAGCCTTCCTCTATACGCACGTCGAGACGGAAGGAACAATGCAGGGATTTCCGCTGGAAGTGGCTCGGCAGCTGCGCGGTCTGACAGATAGGCAATTGATCGTGGCCGGCGGGATTCGCGAACAGGCAGAAGTCGATGCGCTGCACGAAATGCGCGTCGATGCAGTGGCTGGCATGGCTATCTATACCGGTGCACTCGCTACCTGATTCCTTCCTTACGGCGAAAACGCACAGCAACTGCAAGAAACACCACTGTTATTACAGCCTGCAGCCACGCCCGCTGCCAACCCTGATGCAGCACTGTAATTACGGTCACCACAAGCCAGAGCAGTGCAATCAGAAACCAGACAGCGGAGCGGCGCATAAGCCGCAGAATATCATTTTCAGGCCGCTGTTCTGGAAAAGCCTTCGCACTGCCGCCGATTCGGATAAGCTAGAGAGTTTGGCGCTGCCCCAGAACAGCATCACGCCGGCAGATTTCTCGTGGAGAGTACCTGAGATGGCTACAAAAAAAACCGCATTGCGCCTTGCCAAGCGTCTCGATGAGGTCGGCTTTTCCGACATTGTTCAGATTCGTAATAAGGTCATTGAACTGCGGACTGCAGGCGAGATTGTTCACGCGTTCCACGGCGGCGAGCCATTTTTTGAAACGCCCGAGCCCATCAAATATGCCATGGTACGCGCGCTTGTCGAGAACAAGACCAAATATGCACCTTCGTCGGGAATAGTTCCGCTGCGTGAGGCATTGGTAGAGAAGCTCAAGACACGTAATCATCTCGATGTTGCGCTGGATGATGTGCTGATTACAGCAGGGGGAGCACATGCTCTCTATGCTGCTTTTCAGACGGTGCTCGATCCGGGTGATGACATGCTATTGTTCTCACCCTATTGGACGCCGATTCGTGACATGGTAACGGGCGCTCAGGCACGGCCTCTGCTTGTTCCCACGGCAAGCGCGCGGCGTAACGGCCTCACCAGGACACTCGAACAGTTTTCCACTCCACACACGAAAGCCATCTACTACAACACACCGCAGAACCCTTCTGGAGCAGTGTTTTCGCGCGAAGAGGCAGAGGAAGTTGCCGCATTTGCCACCAAGCACAATCTCATCGTGATCGCCGATGAAGCCTATGAGGACCTGGTATACGAAGGCGATCATGTATCGATCGCCTCATTGCCCGGCATGGCGGAGAGAACGATCTCTACATATACCTTTTCCAAGAGCTATGGAATGACCGGATGGCGTGTTGGTTATGTCGTCGCCAAGGAGCCATTCATAACCGGTCTGCGCAAGCTGGTTCTCTACTCTTCCAACGGCGTTTCCACGCCATCGCAGTGGGCGGCGCTCGAAGCGTTGGCCACACCCGAAAGCTTTCTTGCGAAACGACGGGAAGAATATCGTGAAAGACGCGACCTGCTGGTGAATTCCTTAAACGAACTTGCGCTTGCATGCGAGGTGCCTCAGGGAGCCTTCTATGCGCTGCCCAACGTTGCCAGGATCCATAAAGACAGCCGCAAAGCGGCAGCAATCCTTTTGGAGAAGGCCCACGTGGCGACGATTCCAGGTGTGGTCTTTGGTGCGCAGGGCGAAGGACACGTGCGATTCGGTTACTCTGTGCCGAAGCCGGCAATCGAAGCCGGTATTGAGGCCCTGGCAAAATTCCTTAAATGATAGGGTTGCTGAAACTCGACTTAGTTTCTGTTGCAGCCAGTTGCCGGTCTCTATCGTCTAAAGCAACATGCAACTTCGCGGCTTGCTGTTTCGATGTGCTGTTTTTATTTTTATCTCTTGTGCTTCGCTGTCTGCGTCACAGGCACAAGCGATCGCGTCCGCCGACGACCTTCCTGACGCGCCCGATGCTGCATTAGGACAACAGACTGCAGGCCAGGGCGGCGGTACGCAATATCAGCAACCTACCAATGCTAGTTCCCGCAGTCTGCAGGGAAAACAGACGACACGCATTCTTGGAATTGTGCCGAACTTCCGCTCGGTCTCGGTTGACGAGAAGCTTCCGCCCCAATCCACAAGAGACAAATTCATGACGACAACACTGGATAGCTTCGATTATTCAGCGTTCATCTTCGCCGGGGCTCTTGCTGGCATCAGCTTTGCTCAGAACTCCTATCCTGAGTTTCACCAGGGTGCTGCGGGCTATGGCCGATATTACTGGCATACTCTTGCCGACCAGGCAGTCGAAAATTACAACGTCGAATTTATTTTCCCCACGGCGCTGAGGCAGGATTCGCGTTACTACACGCTAGGACGCGGCGGTCTCATCAAGAGGGCTGCATATTCCTTCTCCCGCGTGTTGATTACGCGCACTGACTCTGGCAATGAGACGTTCAACGCCTCGGAAATCATGGGCGCCGGCTCCGCATCCGCCATTTCGAGCCTCTACTACCCAGGCCAGGAGCGCACATGGACGAAGATCGGCCAGCGTTGGCTTACAAGTGTCGGCCTCGATGGCATGACGTTCATCTTTAAGGAATTCTGGCCGGATATCAACAGTTCCATCTTCCACCAAAAGCAATGAATTCTCGCCCCTCGGTCGGTTAGCATGAGGTAAGACCGACCATAGATCAGGAGCGATTTCCGCATGGTGAAAGTTGGAGTGCCGCACTGGACGGATGAATCCTTGCTGGCAAAATTGCCGGCAGACGTTGACGTTCGAGTTCTGCCGAAAACCCCATCCACTCCAATTGAGATTGATTTCTGGGTGGCCCCGCTCTTTCTCAAGGACGCCGAACCGGTAGCGCCATATCTTCGCGGCGTGAAGGTGGTGCAGTCTCTTCAGGCAGGAGTCGACTGGTTGCGCTCCTTCGTCCCACCGGGAGCAGTTTTGTGTGATGCGCAGGGTGCGCACAATGTGGCAACCTCTGAGTGGACGGTATCTGCGATTCTGGCTTCTACGAAATTCCTGCCGTTTTATTTTGATCTCCAGCGGGCCGGTAAGTGGATTTCGCGCGAGGCCGCGGAAGACAATTACCGGTCTATCTACAAAACCGATAAACACAGCTATCCACCAGTATTGATTGAGGAACTTGCCGGTAAGACGGTCATGATCGTCGGCTACGGCTCGATCGGGAGGTCCATTGAGGATCGGCTCACTCCATTCGGAGTGAATTTCATTCGCGTTGCGCGCACCGCAAAGCCCGGAGTAGAAGCGGTGGACGGGCTTTCGGATCTGTTGCCTGCTGCCGATGTGATCGTGCTGATTGTGCCGCTTACGCCTGAAACGCACCACCTGATCGACGCAGGCGCGATCGCTCGCATGAAGCAGGGAACTCTGTTGGTAAATGCCGCGCGAGGGCCAGTCGTCGATACAGATGCCCTGGTGAAAGCTCTGTACGAAACGCGCATCCGCGCCGCACTCGATGTTACCGACCCTGAACCGCTACCGACGGGTCATCCACTGTGGAGTGCGCCCAACCTGCTGCTCACGCCTCATGTCGGGGGATCGAGCCCGCACTATATGTCGCGGGCTTTTGATCTGGTCGCAGAGCAGGTGAGACGAATCGCCAACGGAGAACCGCTTAAGAATGTTGTCGAGGGAGACTACTAATGACCTCGGCAAAGTGCAGGGCGCGACGGTTCGTGTTTTGAGCAATCTGTTCGCGGCAGCTGAAGCCGTCTGAGACCAGCAGCGTATCCGGGGCTGCACTTCGAACGGCCGGCAACAGCACACGTTCTCCGAGTGTCTGTGATACCTGGTACTTTTCCTTTTCAAAACCGAAGGGTCCAGCCATGCCGCAGCAGCCTGAGTCGAGCAGTTGAACCTGCGCGCCAGTCGCTGTAAGGATTGCGAATTCATCATTCATCTTCAACAGCGACTTGTGGTGGCAGTGGCCGTGCAGCACAATGCGCTGTCCCGCGAGCGATGGAGGCTTGTATCCGGGAACTCTTCTGGCGAGAAATTGACTCAGCAGCAGAGTCTGCTCGCTAAGGCGCTTTGCCCGCATATCTGTTGGGAAGAAATTCAGCAACTCATCACGAAAGACGCTTGCGCAGCTTGGTTCAAGAAAAAGAAATGTCGTCCCGGCATCAATTTGCGGCGCAAACTGCTGCAGAATTTTTTCAAGATAAGCACGCGCTTCCTTCAGAAATCCAAAGTCATAAAGGGGCCGCCCGCAACAGACATGCTGTTTTGGTGTGTAGGGAGCGAAGCCCGCATCTGTGAGCACTTGATTGGCCGCGTCCAGCACATGCGGATGGTAGTAGTTATTCCAGGTGTCAGGCCAGAGTAATACCTGAGCCTGCGCAGACTCACTGGCTGAGACTTGGCTCTGGTAACTGCGTGCTGCGAATCTTGGAAGAGTCCGTTGCGGTGCGACTCCCAGCGATTGTTTGACCAGGGATGCGATGCCGGGAATCGCCAGCGGGAGGTTGGCAAGGCGCGTGGTCACACCGGGAATCGCAGATGCAAGGCGTGCCCAGCGGTCCATGAAGCCGAAGGCGTAGTCGCGCAGATGATGACCATGCTGCTCGTGATAGTGTGCAAGAAATTCAGCCTTGTAAGTCGCAACATCCACGTTTACCGGGCATTCGCTCTTGCACGCTTTGCAGGACAGGCACAGATCGAGCGCCTCGCGAATCTGTTCATTCCCCCAATCGCGATCAAGCACGTTGCCCTCGAGCATTTCCCATAAGAGATGAGTGCGCCCGCGCGTCGAATGCCGCTCCTCCTGCGTGGCCATATAGCTTGGGCACATCGTGCCGGGATTCTTTTTGCGGCAAGCCCCTACACCAACACAGCGCAGCGTGGCCTCGGCAAACGATCCTTTGTCATCCGGGAATTGAAAATATGTGTCGATTTTTTTCGATTGATAGCCTGCTCCCAGGCGCAGGTTTTCGTGCGGCTCATAGACGTTCACTGGATCTATGAGCTTGCCGGGATTCATCTTGTTCAGGGGGTCCCACAGCGCCTTGAATTCGCGAAAAGCCTGCATCAATTCGGGTCCGAACATCTTGGGAAGAAGCGCCGCGCGTGCCTGTCCATCACCGTGCTCACCGGAAATGGAACCGCCGTGCGCAATGACGATATCGGTGGCCAGGTCGAGGAACGCGCGAAATTTGCGGATGCCCGGTTCGCTTTCGAGATCGAAGTTAATGCGCATGTGCACGCAGCCTTGGCCGAAATGTCCATACATGGGACTGCGGTAGTCAAACTCTTTCATCAGCCTGAAAGTTTCGCGCAGGAAAGACCCTAGCTTTTCTGGAGGAACCCCTGCGTCCTCCCAGCCCTCCCATCCGTGAGGCTCGCCCGGAACGAAGACCGTAGAGCCGAGCGCGGACTCGCGAACATGCCAGACACGCGGCGCCTCTGCGCTGCTGTAACTGCGAACAACAGCGGGCGTCCGCGACACAGCCTGCAGAAACCGCTCCACCTGAGCATCCGCGTCTTCCGGTGACCAACCGCCGAACTCGACGAGGAGATGCCCGCGTCCCTCCGGCAGAAGTACGACGTCGTCAACCGCAAGTTCCTTGCGCTTCATGAAGTCGACCAGCATGCCGTCGAAGCCTTCAAGGCCAATCGGCTTGTACTCAAGCACGAAAGGCACATGATCCGCAGCAACGAAAGGATCGACAAATCCGAGACCCACCAGCCGTCGGTACGGCGGGCTGTCCTTCAGGTGAAGCGTTGCTCCAAGCACGGTGGCGCATGTGCCTTCGCTGCCGACAAGAGCCCGTGCTACATGAAAGCCGCTCTCCGGCAGCAGCTCGTCGAGGTTATATCCGGAAACGCGACGCGGGATGCGCGGAAAACGCTGGCGCACGAGATCAGAATATTGATCGCGGATACGCCGCAGCCCCGCATATATTTCACCGCGGCGTCCACCGGCAGCGATGATGGCACTCAGTTCTTCTTCTGTCGTCGCGCCCACGGTCAGATGCGTGCCATCATACAGCGCGATGTCGAGCGAATGGATATTGTCTACGGTCTTGCCGCCCATCAGCGCGTGGACACCGCAGGAGTTATTGCCGATCATGCCGCCGAGCGTGCAGCGGCTATGTGTGGCAGGATCGGGCGCAAATGTCAGGTGATGCTCTTCAGCAGCCTCGCGCACGCGATCGAGAACAATCCCCGGCTGGACGCGCGCAAGTTTCTTTTCCGGATCGAGCCACTCTATGGACCGCATGTACTTCGAGAAATCGAGCACGACAGCAACGTTGCAGCATTGACCGGAAAGGCTGGTTCCCCCTCCCCGGGCCAATATGGGGGCGCCGAATTCGCGGCAGGCTGCAATGGCCGCTTTTACATCATCGGCATCGCGCGGAATAACAAGGCCAATGGGCACCTGGCGGTAATTCGATGCGTCCACCGCGTAGAGAGCACGCGAGGCCGGATCGAAGCGGACTTCGCCGCGAATAACGGCCCGCAGTCTCTTTTCTAAATCTCGAGAAGCGTCAAAGCTTTCGTGCGGATGATGCGTGTTGTTCAGAACTGGAAAAGGCGCCGTAGAAGTCACGGCAGTATCGTAGCAGTTCGGGGGGCTACGCTGTCTCCGTCACATAGTCACTTTCAAGCGTTACATCGCGGCCGCGTTCACGTCCGAAAGCGTCGAGGAGCAAGGTTCCGATGCTTGAAACCAGCAGGTTTGCGAGGAGTGCGGGAATGGCGGCATACACCGCCCACACATGACCGCCAATGTGCAACGGATAGATTGAGCTTTTCAGGTCACGAGCAAGGGCCATTGCGGTTCCGGTTGCCATGCCGGCGATCCATCCGCAGAACAAGGCCCGCCCGTGGAACCAGCGCGTGAAGAGCCCGCAGACGACCGATGGAAAGAGCTGGCCAATCCATATTCCTCCCAGTAACTGCAACTCAATCGCATACTGTGAGCGGACAAAAAGCACAAACACGAGCGCGCCGATCTTGATAAACAAAGACACAAGCTTAGCCTGTGTCGCCTCCTGTTTCGGAGTCATCGAACGGTGCACTAACTCCCCATAGAGATTGCGCGTAAACAGGTTCGCCGATGCAATCGACATGATCGCTGCCGGAACGAGCGCACCGATGCCGATGGCCGCGAGACAAAAACCCGCAAACCACTCGGGAAACTCCTGTACGAAGAGCAGAGGAACAGCGCTCGATGTGTTCGCCGTGTGAATTCCTGCGGCCAGCGCGACAAAACCGAGCAGCGCGATGAGCGCCAGCAGCAGGTTATATGCGGGCAGCAGCGCCGCATTGCGCTTGATCACAGTTCCGCTGGATGAGCTGAGCACGCCGGTGGCCGTGTGCGGATAGAGGACGATCGCAATTGCCGAACCAAATGCCAAAGTCGCGTAGCTCAGATATTGCGAAGGCTGCAAAATGATTGAGGCTGGTGGCTTTTTCTGTGCAAGCGCCGCGCTCGCCGCGGAGAAGACATGGGCATATCCGCCCAGCTTCATCGGAATAATAATGATTGCCGCAAGCACCATGATGTAGAGCATGATGTCCTTGACAATGGCGATCACCGCAGGCGCGCGCAAACCGCTCGAATAGGTGTAAGCGGCTAGAATGACAAAAGCGCCGATGAGCGGCCATTCCCCGTGGATTCCCAGAGCTGCGATCACCTCACGCATGCCAACAAGCTGCAGCGCAATATATGGCAAAGTCGCCAGAATCCCCGTAAGGGCAATCGCGATCGAAAGCGATCGGCTGCCGAAGCGCCCGCGGACAAAATCTGCCAGCGTTACGTAACCGTGACGGTGACAAACCTGCCAAAGCCGTGGAAGCACCAGCATCATATACGGATACAGCAGAATGCAGTAAGGAATCGCGAAGAATCCCGGCGCCCCTGTCCCGTAGAGCGCGGCAGGAACGGCAATGACGGTGTAGGCGGTATAAAAGTCGCCGCCGATCAGGAACCAGGTCACAAGCGTTCCGAAGCTGCGTCCAGCCAGACCCCATTCTTCCAGGCTGTTCAGGTCGCTGCGCTTCCAGCGCACAGCCCCAAAGCCCGCCAACGTGACCAGCAGGAAGCAGGCACAAAAAATCCCAGTGGCAACTGCGTGCAGTGAGGATGTCATGTCGCGTGTAATTGATCCTACTTGAATTCTCTAAATGTAGATGATTTCGGCGAATCCTGACAGTCGCTCCTTCGCACATTGCTCGCGCCCTCTGCTACACTCAATGGTTTTCCAGCTATCGAGGTTTCAGATGTCCGACACACTAACTACATCCACTGCGACGCCGCTTACGCAATTGAATGAGGATGAACAGCTCTTCCGTTCCACTGTGCGCGATTTCGCCCAGCAAAGCATCGGCCCGCTGGTTCGCCAGATGGATGTAGAACAACATTTTGCCCCAGACCTGCTGCCGCAGCTCTTCAACCTGGGCCTGATGGGAATCGAGATTCCGCTCGAATATGGCGGCAGCGGCGGCACGTTCTTCGAAGCCATTCTCGCGGTCGAAGAAATCTCGGCGATTGATCCGTCCGTCGGAGTATTAGTCGACGTGCAGAATACGCTTTGCGTTAATGCGTTCCTCCGCTGGGGCACCGAAGCGCAGAAGAAGACCTGGCTCTCGCGCCTGGCGGCAGGCGCCGTTGGCGCCTATGCGCTTTCGGAGGCCGCTTCCGGTTCCGACGCCTTCGCCCTGCAGGCCCGCGCCGAGTTGCGTGGCGATCACTACATCTTGAACGGACAGAAGCTCTGGATCACGAATGCGAAGGAAGCCGGCATCTTTATCATCTTTGCCACGCTCGACCCAGCCGCCGGATACAAAGGCATCACTGCGTTTATCGTCGAGAAGGATTTCCCCGGGTTCTCTGTCGGCAAGAAGGAAGACAAGCTTGGCATCCGCGCCTCCTCCACCTGCGAGCTGATTCTCGAAGACTGCCAGGTGCCTGCTGGAAATGTTCTGGGAGAGCCGGGCAAGGGCTACAAGATTGCCATCGAGACGCTGAATGAGGGCCGCATCGGCATTGGCGCGCAGATGCTGGGACTCGCGCAAGGCGCATGGAACTGCGCCGCGAAATATGCGCAGGAGCGTAAACAGTTCGGCAAGCCCATAGCGGAATTTCAGGCAGTACAATTTTCTCTGGCTGAGATGGCGACGGAGATCGAAGCTGCGCGCCTGCTCGTCTATAACGCGGCACGTTTGAAAGATTCGAAGCTCAGTTACATCAAGGAAGCGGCGATGGCGAAATACTTTGCCTCGCAGGTTGCAGAGCGAGTCGCCAGCCAGGCCGTAGAAGTTTATGGCGGCTACGGCTTTGTCAAAGATTATCCAGTCGAAAAGTTCTACCGCGATGCCAAGATCGGAAAGATTTACGAAGGCACATCAAACATGCAGCTTGCGACCATCGGCAAGCTGGTGCTGAACAGCAAGTAGACCGCACAGAGTGCCCACGTCCGCCGTTCATCTAAACTGGTATTTGGCAGACATCGAGACAATCTCCCCTGAACTCCCAATCGGCCTGCATCCCAGGCATCACAGCCTGCTGCCCTTTCTCGGCCTAGCATGTGGCGTCGGTGTCTCGAATATCTACTACAATCAGCCGCTCCTCCTGGAAATGGCGCACAGTCTGCACGCCGATCACAGCCAGATGGGCACCGTGGCTGTGGCTACCCAGATCGGTTATTCCATCGGCATCCTCGCCTTTGTTCCGCTGGGCGACGTCATTGAGCGCCGCGGCCTCATGGTGCGCCTCTTCGCCGGAGTTGCTGTCTCGGCTCTGCTCGCCGCCTTGGCTCCGAATCTGGCGACGCTGCTCGCGGCGAGCATTGCCATCGGCCTCACTGCGGCAGTCACGCATGTAGTGGTTCCCATCGCGCCTGAACTGGCTGAAGACGAAGAGCGTGGACGAGCCGTGGGCACCGTCATGACCGGACTGCTGCTCGGCGTCCTGCTTGCTCGTTCTGTCTCCGGCTGGATCGCCTATTTTTTCGGCTGGCGTACTGTCTTCATCTTTGCCGCAGCCAGCAATGCAGCTTTTGTGCCGCTGTTGCTGCGCAAGCTTCCCAAACTGCCTCCTCATAAGCCATTGCCATACTCCCAGGCTCTTCGCTCGCTCTGGACACTTATCCGCACACAACCTCTGCTACGGGAATCGGCAGTATTGGGCGGGTTGGCATTCGCTGCCTTCAGCGCCTTCTGGACGACTCTGGTCTTTCTGCTTGGCTCAAAACATTACCATCTGGGAGCAGGCACCGCCGGCAGCTTCGGTGTTCTCGGCGCAACAGGCGCGCTCATCGCTCCCATCGCCGGACGCGTCGCCGACCGGCACGGTTCGCGCGCTGTCGTCACACTTGGCCTCTCGTTACTTTCGCTCGGCTTCTGCATCCTCTGGCTGCTCGGTTATCACATCCTCGGATTAGTCCTCGGCGTGATCGTGCTCGACCTCGGCGCGCAGGCAAACCAGATCGCTAACCAGACACGCATCTTCGGGCTCGAACCCGGGGCGCGCGGCCGCATCAACACCATTTACATGACGGTGTACTTTCTTGGCGGATCGCTCGGATCGCTCTTCTCCACCATGGCGTGGGCACGTTGGGGATGGGGCGGCGTATGTGCTCTTGGATTAGGCCTGCTTGGGCTGGCCGCGCTGAGACACGCTACAGGAGTGCGTACCAGCGCGGCTGTTGAAGCGGCTTAGAAGTGAAAATACGCGCCGACTGCGGGCTCGCTGCTCAGGCGCCACGTTCCGGTATCGTAAATTGCCTGACCATAGTCGGGTGTTTGGTGATAAAGCCCGCGATATTGCACGCGCATTCCGAAATGCGATGTCAGCAGCGGGAAATCAGCTCCTATGCCGAAGGTAAGCGCGACGCGCGCCTGTGCGCTGGCATTCTGTCCGCCGTTCAAAGTCGGCGAATACAGCAGAGCGCTGACGCCAGCGAGCCCAAACGGCTTCATTCCCAGAAGCCCAGGAGCGCTTGCCAAATATGAGCCTTCAAACTCATGCACGTTGTGCTGCACGGCAAACGGGTAGCTGGAATAGCGATCGGTGAAGCGCGTGTAGCCATAACCCGCTTCGTAGCCAAGCCAGGGATGGTAGACGTGGCGGAAGGTCGCCTGCCCTCCCAGTGAATCGAGCGGCTTTACCTCAATGCCGTTGCCATTGGACGAACTCGTGAACTGCCCAAAAGCGCTCAGCGCAATCTCGCTGTTCTTCAAGTAACCCTGCGCGCTTGCCGGTTGCGCAAACAGTGACGCTACAAGCAGCGCCGAAAATATCAGAGAAGGCTTCCACCAACTACGGTACATTGCCAACATCGGGTCTCCCTTAGTCATACTAACGAAACTTGCTGCAATGCGGCAGTAACCGCGACGGTGCGGGTTTCCGCGCAACGCCTCACGCTGGTAAAGTCAAACTATGATCAAAGGCATTACTGCAATCCGTCAGACCAGTACTCCGGCTGTCTTCGACAAGCTGGCGAGCTTCTTCACCGTCTTGGGGTTTGAGCGGGGGAAAGACTGGGATGAGGAGCAGAGCCGTGGCCGGGCGTTTCTCGCGCCGCTTGGGAACCTTGAGTTTATCGACGGAGTGCTGCCGTCGAATGCCGACGTCTTTGTAGAGGTCACGAGCCTCGATTCGGTGCGCGAGGTCGCGGAGAAGTGGCTGACGAAGAACGTAGGCGAGACTGAGGCTTCACGACGCATTACTGCCACTGCGGATACGGATTGGAAGTCGCGGATCTTTACCGTCGAGCCGGCTCCGGGTGTTGCGTTCTCCTTTTGGGAGTGGCTCGATCCGCTCAAGGGAAAGCCTGTCGCTCTGGAAGGCGATCTGTCGGCTGAAGGGATGCGCTTTGCTATCGTTGTGGCACGGTGGAATGCGGTGATTACGGACCGTTTGCTGCAAGGTGCTTTGGATTGCCTCTATCGCAGCGGGGCGAAGAAGGAGGATGTGCAGGTCCTTCGCGTTCCGGGCGCGTGGGAGATTCCTTCGGCGGCGCGGAAGGTTGCGGAGACAGGAAAAGTCGATGCAGTTGTGACGCTGGGAGTGCTTTTACGCGGCGAAACGGCGCATTATGAGGCCATTTACAACGAGGTTTCTCGCGGAATCGGGCAGTCGCAGCAGGAGACGGGGCTTCCGCATGCCTTTGGTGTGCTGACCTGCGAGAATCTCGAACAGGCTCTCGACCGTGCTGGACTCAAGGCCGGGAACAAGGGCTTTGAGGCGGCTTCGGCGGCGATTGAGATGGTTTCGCTGCACCGGAAGGTAGGCGCGACGGCATGACAGCTCCGGGTAAGCGCCGCAAGTCGCGCGAACTTGCCATGCAGATGCTTTTCCAGCTCGATATGGGCAAGAACACGCCCGATCAGGTGCGCAATACATTCTGGAAGGCGCGGGACGAGGATGACGCCGATGTGCGCGGCTTTGCCGAGGATATCTTCCGCGTGGCCGTTGCCCGCGAGCCTGAGGTTACGGAGCTGATCGTGAAGCATTCGGCGCACTGGAAGCTGGAGCGTATGGCCAGCGTCGACCGCAACGTGCTGCGGATGGCGATTGCCGAGATGCTCGGATTTCCGGGGACGCCTGCGCCGATTGTGATCAACGAGGCGCTGGAGATTGCGCGGCGCTATTCGGCTCCGGAGTCAATCAACTTTCTCAATGGGGTTCTGGATGCTGTGGCCAAGGCCCGGCTGAACGGGTAGTCCCCCTCCCCTCCCTTCTTTTCTTCTTTCTTTTATTTTCAATGGTTTAGCGGGGGATCATCCCCTGCTATCTCGATGATTTTAAAGAGTTTGATATGTTTCTAGTGTTTTCAATAACTTACGGGAGGGTCCCCGGGGCTCTCTGAAATGAAAAACGCCCGCTTTTGGCGGGCGTCTTTCTCCTATCTCTATTTTAGCAGTTTTCGCGAAATAGTATGCCACGCTTGCTGCGCTCTAAGTTATTCATTTTTAGTAGGTTACGGGCGAAGTTACTATTGATACCTCTTGACAGCATTTTCACAATCGGCGAAGACGGGCCTTGCTTTGCAAGGCTTCGCACGAACTTTGTTCGTGCGGGTCCTTCGACTTCGCTGCGCTTCGCTCAGGATGACGGTGGCGGGAGAAACTCTGGGGAAGCGTACCGCTGGCGGTGTGCCGGTTTTGCAGACTTAGACATGCGCGGGGTTGGAAAATTATGATGGCGTTCATGTCTACTAGCCGCCGGGATTTTTTGCGTTCCAGTGCTTTTGCTGCTGCTGCCTCTACTGTTGCTGCTCATCCGCTCTTTGGCAAGGACGCGAAGCCGTCGCCGATCCGGCTGGGGATGTGCAGCTATACGTTTCGCGAGTTCGACCGGGCACACGTCATTCAGTACATGAAGGAGTTGAAGCTCACCGGTCTGAATGCGAAGGACGTGAAGGACCATCTGCCGATGACTCCGCCCGAGGCCACGCAGGCGGCGGTCGACAACTACACGGCTGCGGGGATCAAGCTGACGGCCATCGGCGCGGTGTACTTTCCGAAGGATGAGGACGACGACATCCGGACCAAGTTCGATTACGCGAAGCGCGCCGGGGTGAAGGTCATCGTAGCCGGCGACCCGACGCCGGAGACGCTGCCGCGCATCGAGAAGTTCGTGAAGGAGTACGACATCCTCTTCGCCATCCACAACCACGGGCCGGAGGACAAGATCTGGCACTCGCCGCTGGACGTTTTGAAAGCTGTCAAGAATCTAGACCCGCGCATGGGCTGCTGCATCGATGTGGGCCACACGGTGCGCGCAGGAACCGATGTGATTGACGCGATCAAGCAAGTGGGGCCGCGCCTTTTCGACGTGCACATGAAGGACCTGACCGACTTCAGCGCCAAAGAGAGCCAGGTGGCCGTGGGTGAGGGCAAGATGCCCGTCCGCCAGATCTTCGAGACGCTGATTGCGATCAAGTACCAGGGCTTCGTCGATTTAGAGTATGAAGTCCACGGCGACGATCCGATGCCCGGGGCTACTAAGAGCATTAACTATATGCGTGGGGTGTTGGGAGAGATGGGGTATCAGGTGTAATCGTCGATTAAGCTTACGCGTTCTAAGGCATTTTAGGTAATAGTGTAGACTAGTAATGGCGACACTCTGCGACGAAGAGAGGATGGCGCGAGCCTATGGGGATGATTTACGCCGTAAATTTCTGTCGGCGTACGACGAGGGTGAGGAAAAGCTAGAGGAATTGGCGGAGCGTTTTCTGGTGAGCCTGGGGTGGGCGAAAAAGATTTCTGCGCAGCGGAATCGCAGCGGGCAGGCCGAGCGGGTACCGCATCGGCCCGGGCGCAAGCCGCATGCCGGAGGGGAAGCGCAACGGCAGGTGACGGGCTGGATCGAAGCCAAGCCGGATCTGACGCTGGCCGAAATCCAGGCGAAGTTGAGCACCGCGGCCGGAGTGAAGCTCAGCCTGCCGCAGATTTGGCACTTGTTGCGGAAGCTGGGTCTGCGTCTGAAAAAAAGTCACTCCACGCCAGCCAGCGGGACACAGAAGCCAACCGCCGGCAGCGGGAAGAGTTTGCCGCACACCTCCGCACGATCTCGCCGGAGCGATTGATTTTTCTGGACGAAAGCGGTGTCACCACCTCGATGACGCGACTCCGTGCACGTTGCCTGGGTGGCCGGCGCATCCACGAAGCAACGCCCGGCGGTCACTGGAAAATCATGACCATACTGGGTGCCATGAGCCTGGGCGGCATGGTGGCCACCATGACCATCGAGGAAGCTACCGATGCGGATATCTTCCTGGCTTTCCTCGAGCAGGTGTTGTGCCGGGCATTGAAACCCGGCGATCTGGTGGTCATGGATAACTTGAGTTCGCACAAGATTCCGGCGGTGCGGGAACGGATTGAAAAGGTGGGCGCGCAACTGCTCTATCTGCCGCCCTACTCGCCGGACCTGAACCCTATCGAAAAGGCGTGGGCCAAGCTCAAACAACTGCTTCGCTCTGCCCGGGCAAGAACGAAGGAAGCGCTCGAAACCGCCATCGCGGATGCACTCAAACTCATCACCCCAGACAACGCTAAGGCCTGGTTCAGAATCTGCTTTAATGGTCTACACTAAACCCTAAAATGCTTTAGATGTGCCTCTATAGGGAAAAGCTCACTGTGGCTTCGATGTTGTAACTCTGCCCTTGCAATAGGTTTTTGTCTCCTTACGTTCATGCAAACTACCCTGACTGTCGCGGAGTACATTTACACATCCATTTTTCTGAATATTTGCGCTTACATAACCTGAATGGTCCCTAGCACATGCACGAATGTCATTTTTTGCTGCTATCAAAGAGTTCGGCCATTTTAACGGCACCAAGATTACCTGGAAGCGCAAAATGCTTCACATCGTATCTCTTTAGATCTGCAACCTCTCGTGGGCGAATTCGCTGATGCCAGTCAGCAGTAATCAAAAGCCATCGATGTTTTCCGACTTTAGGAAGAAACGCGATGTCCTCAGAACCACTATTCGCAGACACGTCTTGTTTGTACATGCGATAGCGCACTCCCGCGCGGTCAAGAATGTCTCGCACTTCAGGGCAATCGAAATTTTCGTCCAGGTAGAAGGTCGGATTATGCTGCTTGTTGGCCGATTTTCTTTCCTGTTTCCCACTCGATGGCTTCTTCGATTTCTGCCACGGGTCTGTCATAACTGCGGGCTATAGCAGAAATAGAGTCTCCACCCCGATAACGGCTTGCAAGGAAACCTGTAGTAATTCTCGATCCTGATAAAACAGGTAAACCAAAGCAAATCTTCGGATCAATTACCACTGCTTTTGGAGGCTCAGCGTCAGCTGTTATCTGGCTCCTTTTTAAAAATGGGAAAATCTTGTGGGCGTTGCCATAAACGTCTCGATCCACGCGACGAAGATATGGAGTCGTCCATTCAGGGATTTCGTACTGTCCGGACAAACTCGAATTCACAATGCTACCTTCTCGCCGAAATACAATGTAGCGCTTATTTAGCGTGCTTAATTCGAAGTCAGCCAATGGATGAGCTGAGTATTCATGTTCCAACAAATATTCAACAGCAGTACGGATCGCTTGCAGATGCAATCCGTGAATACTCCGTAGCCCCTCCAGTACATACAACTCGACCAAGTTCTTAAAGGAAAGTAATCGAGGGCTTACACTAGAGAGCTTTACCAATGGATCTTGGCCACTTGTCCAATAGGTCAATGTCGAGGGATGGATATGAAAATAGCGTGAAGCTTCTATAGGGGAATAGTTGGGAAGCTCTAAAATATCCTCGTTTTGTCGTTTATGCTTCGCCATAAGAATCGTCATGCAATATTAGACTTTGTACTGCTTTCAGTCTAGCGACAAAGTTCGAGCAGCCGGGTATCCAAGGTCTCGATTTTGAGATCTGGGATCGTGCCATTAATTGCCTCTCACTAACGCCATGATTTCATCCGAGCTCATGGGGATGTCTGCCGTTCCGCTAAGGGCTTCAATAACGCTGCGCCCTCTTGCGCCTGCTGGAGTCGTGTGCCGGGTTTTGCGGATGCAGGCTTGCTCGCCTTCGATCTCGAATTCGACCTCGGTGTGAGGCAGGAGGCCGAGTTGGTTGCGAATCTCCTGCGGGATGGTCACCCGTCCTTTGGCGTTGATTCGCATGACTGTCTCCGTTGGTAAGTGTAATGCATTACTCCCGACCGCAAAGCCGTGCCGCATCAATAGGTGTTTCAAAAGCCCAGGGGCCAAAGCCCTCGGTGTCTGCGTAGACTTTTCACCGGCCTGAAGGCCGGTGCTTCTACCGTTCAATTGGTGCGCGCTTTCGCGCGGTCTTGTTAGACCCACCCTATCCCCTCGAAAACCATGAGGAAATAAGATGGGGCACCCGACAAATGATGCTTGAAAACCTTGTCTGAAGGAGCTGCGGGAAAATCCTATTACCTCAGGGGCTAAAGCCCCATTGATATAGCAGCGTTTGCGGCATGGCTAAAGCCATGCCCTTACGAAACCAATCAGTTTTTCGCAGCAGATTCTCACCATTTCGTAAGGGCACGGCTTTAGCCGTGCCGCAGAGGCCCCGTAATAAAGGGCTTTAGCCCCTGAGGTAACAAAAATCTTTGTCTTCAACCTGCAATCGTCCTTTGCCACCCATTCCATGCAGAGGACCACTCGTAATCTTCGGCTCGTTCACATAGGCGTCCTTCCACAGGGTTCATATGAATGTATTGTCGAAGACTCAAGAACTCCTCCCGGTTGCGCGCTCTTCTGTCTGTGAATCCCCGTTGCCATACAGGAGCTTTTGAATGCAGACGGCGCGAGAACCCACCCTTGATGAACCCGACAGCCCGTTCAAGCGGAATGTCTTGTGGAGTCAACAGCAGATGCACGTGCTCGGGCATCACGACAAAATTGTGTAACAGATAATGTCCTTCACGCCGGTAGTGCTGCAGGGTTTCAAGGAGAAGCTGCAGTTGGAAACAACCTGAAACAGCCGCCTGCGATTATATGTAACAGTTGTGACGAGGAATGTTCCAGAATGAACAGGTCTTGGAGGAGAAGACATCGGACGCGATTTTATCGCGTTTACCTCAGAGGCTAAAGCCTCTTTATTGTGGACTTCTACGGCACGGCTGAAGCCGTGCCCTTACGAAACATTTTTATCACCCGGCCGCCTATCCAATCGCCGATGCCTTTCGCTATCGTGGAATTATGTATATTCCGAAGTTCAATGAAGAGACGCGCGTTCCTGTTCTCCACGAGTTGATGCGCGAGAGGCCGCTGGCTTCGCTGGTCACGTTTGGGCGGGCGGGGCTGTTTGCTTCGCATCTGCCGATGATCCTTGAGGTGCGAGAAGAAGATCAGGCTGCGCCGCTGGGGCTTCTGCGGTGTCATGTTTCTCGTGCGAATGCGCAGTGGAAGGATTTCGATCCCGCGGTCGAGGCGCTGGCCATTTTCACCGGCGCTGGGCACTACATCTCTCCTAACTGGTATGCGGAGAAGCAGACGACGGGCAAGGTGGTTCCGACATGGAACTATGTGGTCGTGCATGCCTATGGGTATCTGAAGGTGATTGAAGATGCTGACTGGCTGCGGGCGCATGTGGAGAGTCTGACTACGATCCATGAGGTGGGTTCGGCTCGGCCGTGGGCGGTGAGCGATGCTCCGGCGGAGTATGTGGCTTCGCTGATCAAGGGGATTGTGGGGTTTGAGATGAGGATCGAGCGGCTGGAAGGGAAGTGGAAGGTGAGCCAGAATCGGCCGGAGAGCGATCGGCGGGGCGTGGTGGATGGGTTGGAGGAGCTGGGGTCGGCGGAGGCTGGGGAGATGGCTCGGCTGGTTGAGGATACGTTGTAATGGGTCGGGGCTGACGTAGGGCACAAATTCGGGGTGTTATTCGGCCATGGTATGAAACTGCAGGTCCCTCCGCTCCGCTGCGCTTCGGTCGGGATGACAAATTCGTATTGCGTTATATTGCGAGCGAACGAAAGACGCGTGCAGCCGCCTGAAGATTCTTGATTAACGTGCTAGACTCAGCGGTTCGCTATGAGCTACGAAAATATTCTGGTTGAAGTGCGGGAGCCGGTTGCGGTGGTTACGCTGAACCGGCCGAAGGTTTTGAATGCGCTGAATGCGGCCACCCTGAAGGAATTGGGTGAGGCGGTGGGGGAGCTGGCTGCGAATGCTGCTGTCCGGGCGATTTTGCTGACCGGCGCGGGCGAGAAGGCCTTTGCTGCCGGGGCCGATATTCATGAACTCGCTGCTGTGTCGGCGATGGACGGGCATGCGCTGGCGCTGTGCGGGCAGGGTCTGTTTGACCGCATTGAGGGCTGCGGCAAGCCGGTGATTGCGTGCGTGAACGGGTTTGCGCTGGGCGGCGGGTGCGAGCTGGCGCTGGCGTGCACCTTCAGGATCGCAAGCGAGACGGCGAAGTTTGGTCAGCCGGAGGTGAAGCTGGGGATCATTCCCGGGTATGGCGGGTCGCAGAGGCTGCCGCGGCTGGTGGGCAAGGGCGCGGCGCTCAAGATGATTCTGACGGGCGAGATGATTCCGGCGCTGGAGGCGCTGCGGATCGGGCTGGTGGAGGAGGTGGTGGCTCCGGGCGAGCTGCTGGCGCGCGGCGAGCACATAGCTCGAATCATTGCGGCGCAGGCTCCGCTGGCGGTGGAGAAGTCGCTGGAGGCGGTGCATGCGGGGTACGATCTGCCGCTAAGGCAGGCGCTGGACCTGGAGGCGTCACTGTTTGGGCTGTGCTGCGCGACGGAGGACAAGGCGGAGGGAACGAAGGCGTTTCTGGAAAAGCGCGCGGCGGAGTGGAAGGGCCGGTAAAAAGAAGCGCAGTGGTATGTGGACCACTGCGCGTTAGGAGGCCAACATTTTCCGGATGTAGAGCCGCATTTACGGGCTTTTCTGAGGTTTGAAAGCGCAGAGTAAATGGTTTTACTAAATCCGTGCGGACATTAGGCGCTTGGCGGATTTGGGTTGTCAAGTAAATGTTTTCGGGAAATTGAGGCCGAGGCGGATGGTACGGGCGGTTGTGGGGTAGTCGGGCCGGGTAGTAAGCAATCGGTTTCCCGCTGGGCGAAACCGGGAATCTTTCTCGCTGACGCGCGGCGTGCGCTTGATATGCTGCCCTGTGGTGCTCTCGATTGCATGAAGCTTAGAACTATTCTTGCCGCGTTTGTGGTTATTCCATCACTGATTTTTGCTGCGGGCTATGTGGGCTGCAGGCGCTCGGAGGCTCCGGCGACGGACGCTGCTCCGGATGCGGCGGCGCAGGCTAGGGAACAGGCGAAAGCCCAGGCGCAGGCGGCGGCGAAGAAGATCGACGCGGCGCGCACAGAGCTGGAGCAGATTCCGCCGCCGGCGAAGAGTCGCTACATGGTGATTCATACGCAGGAGAGCTGGACGAATCCTTTCCTGATTGTGAGCGGGACGAATGTGACGCTGCGGGTGATCTCGCCGGATCAGACCGGGAGCCCTGCGCTGCCGAGCGCGATGCTGAAGCCGGCGAAGGCGCGGCGGCAGGAGCTGGAGTTGCGGCTCGGGGACCTTCCGGATGCGCTGGGGGCGCTTCCGGCGGAGGACTGGCCTTACGGGCGGGTGATCGCTGTCGAGGAGGATCCGGCGGAGACGCGGGCGAATCGGCTGCAGGTGCGAAGGAATGTTGAGGCCACGATGCAGGTGCTGGGGAATCTTGGCGTGGTGATCTATGAGTGGCCTACGACTGGGCTGGGGCGGTAGGCGAATCTAAACTAATTTGAGGGCGGGAGTGCTGCGGCGGAGGTTGCGGGCGTGTGTCCGGGGCGAGCGGTGGACGATGGTGAGCTTTTCGCGGTCGAGGATTTTGCGCTGCTGGCCGCGCGCGTGGTTCGCCCAGGGGCCTATGCTGTCGAGCTTGAGATAGGCGGTCCAGTGGCGCAGGGCTTTGCGACGCTGGTTGGTGCGCTCGTAGGCTAGGGCCAAGTTGTAGTGCGCGTCGGCGTAGGTGGGAACGAGGCGAATCGCTGAACGGTAGGCTTCGATGGCTTCGGGTAGGTGTTGCAACTCGTCGAGCACATTGCCGAGGTCGAAGAAGGCGAGCGCGTATTCAGGGTCGACGGCGGTGGCCTGGCGGTAGAGGCGCTCGGCTTCTTGAAAATGCCGCTCGTTGTAGTGGATGGTGCCGAGGTTGATGCAGGCGGGGGCGTGCATCGGATCGAGGAGCAGGATTTCGCCGTAGAGCGTGGCGGCTTCGACGATCTTGTGGGCTTCTTCGAAGCGGACCGCCTCGATGAAGAGGCTGTTAGCGCGGGCTTCGCGCTGCAATGGATTTAAGACGGTTGCTCCAAAGGTTGCGGTGTCGCGATTGTTGTCCGCGTCGAAATCGAAGACGAACTGGCGCGCGATGGGCTCCATGGTCGCGCCGGAGTGGCGGAAGAGCAGACGCGAACCTCGGCGAGCGGTTCCTGCTTCGACTAGCGGATTCGACATGCCGGAGACGGAGCGCATGGCGGTCACGGACGCGCTGATTTTTGCGGCTGACATGCGTTTGGAGCGGAGATCGCGCAGCTTACTTAGCTGGACTAAATCCTGGAAGGAATAGGTTTCGGACGGGGCAATGAGGCCGCTGCGCTCCCATCCGCTCAACTGCCTCGGATGGATGCGCAGGATACGCAGCACGTCCTGACGGTTATACGGGTTCACAGGGCGAACCGTTTCTCCTTGGGGTCGGGTACTTATCGTCGAGTACCTAACCCGCCTCTTGAGGCGATTATGCGCAACGGGGCGCGCGGGTACAAGGGGCTGAGTATGAAAATCCGTGGATAAGTGGTGTTTAATTCGATTCCGGGGTCGGATTTTGGTTCCGGGTCGGGGTGTTTGGACGGTGAATCCTGGAGCCGACGACCGGACTTGAACCGGTGACCTGCCGATTACGAATCGATCCAGCCTTGCGTAAGTTGTTGTGTAATGGAGCTCGTTTTGGGGCGTTCCGGGGTGTTTTCGGGCATCTCGGGAGCCATTTGTACAGCAGTTGTACAACAGAAAAACGGACGGTTGAGGAGCCGATCTGGCGTCGTCACGTCGCTAGATGGGCGGGTCGTCGGCACCTTGCGGGCGGTTTCTGCGACCTTTATTTGCCACGTCTGTCGGCTGTGGTGCGCAGAAATTCCATCCGAGATCACGCAGCCGAAGGTTCGAGCCCATATTCGTGATGTAACCCGCCCAACACCGACGTTGAAGTCACCCGTTCGTTGGGAGCCAGGTGATGCCGATCGGTTCTTCGCGGCGGCGACGGGGTTGTGCGATCTGGAAGGCCTGGGCCGAGGCTGGAGTGAGGTCGTCCTCGGTTGTAATGCGCCACCCATTCGCGAAGGATTCTGCGCAGGTGACGCTCGTCGATGGGAATGACATAGTCCAAGCATTCTCTTCGAACCGTTCCAATCAGCCGCTCGCAGTAGGCGTTGGCGGTTGGCGCTTTCACCGGAGTGCGCAGAATCTTCAGCCCAAACGTTTGCAAGTGTTCATCAACCTCCGCCGAGAAGATCGAGTCACGATCATGGATGAGAAAGCGATGTCCATGATCACTGGGAATACCTTCGCGAAACTGCTGCACAGTCCAATCAGCAGTAGGATGCTCGGTCACACTGCAGTGAACGATGCGACGCGATCCGATTTCGATCAGCAGCAATACATAGAGGACACGAAAACGGACGGTGATGGCGGCCATGAAATCACAGGCGACGACCGCTTGGGCATGATTGTGGATGAATGTGTGCCAGGATTGCGATGCCGGCCTTGGCCGAGTGGGCAACATCGGGCTCGGCCAGTAGGCTCGTACCGTGCGGGGAGAAACCTTGATGCCGAGTTTCAAGAACAGCTCATCGGCGATGCGTGCTTGTCCCCAGGTCGGATTTTCGCGAACCATTTCAGCGATCAGCTGACGAAGCTCTACAGGAATGCGGGGCCGCCCTGGTCGAGACTTCCACTTCCAGAAGAGCTTGAACCCCTTACGGTGCCAGCCGATCAAGGTTTCTGGTTTGACAATGACCAGAGCACTCCTCCAATCGCAGAACCGCGACCAAACTAGCAGGCTGGAACGAGCTGCGGCCGTCAGGCGGCGAGGACGAATCTGATGTTCTTGATAAAAGGCTAATTGCTTCCAGAGAAACAGGTTCTCGGGAGCAAGCACCGCACGAGGAGAGGTCAGAGAGCGCAGAAATCGAAGAGCGTCGGTGAAGCTATTAGTAAGGATAGGGAAGAGGGTTGCAAGGAACTGGAGAAAGGGCACGATCTGGCACATTGAATGTTCAGCATTACGCACTCCCTCCGGTTTTGAACAGTTGACAAAGGTTTCAGAGATCGCGAGTACGGATCAAATTAGTCTCCTGCAGAATATTTGCGCACCACAGCCTGCTAGAAATCCTTTTGCATCCATCAAGTCGTATGCCATTTTCTCAATTCCCACTGGGCGAATTATTCAGTTGTCGCCGTGCCTACACCTTGAAGCACTGCTCGGCACATTAGGTTGTGTGCCCGTTGTTCTCGTCCTCAACATCGAACTGGAAATCTTCTGGGAAGGCATGTGCCAATCGCTGAAGCCGGTCCAGGGCTCTATGAGGGGTGATTCGCTTGAGCATCCAGGTATGGTCATCTTCGTAGAATAAGTCTTCCTCTGTGCAATCGTAGTCCTCGATTTTATATGGTGTCCCCTTTGGGCTCTTCATCCTTGCAACCGCGCTTCTCATCTCATCCAAGTTTGGACGTCCCGGCACTGATACCAAGCGCGATTGCCCGAGTGCTTCTTGAATCTGGATGAACGAAACACCGTCATCTGCCATGAGCTTAAGAGACTCTCGAACGGCTTGGCTAAACGCAAGCTTTGTCCCAGTCTTGCCTTTGAAAGTGATGTGAAAATGTGAACGCGGTGACACTTTGGCTTTGCTCGCGCGTGAATCCTCTACCTCTGCGAGCTTGTTCGGAATCTCGACTTGATAGTCCTCGGCCTCGCGGAGAGATAGCACCTGTTCAGGATTCGGCGATCCCGCCGAACTCAATGTGGGCCAAGCTTTGATCGCGAGATCAGATAACCGCTGAGCATGCACAATACCGCTCACTCCGTCGGAAGAAGCGATTGAGCGCGAAGGGCGTTGAGAGGAGTCCCATTAGGAGTATGAGTAGTCGCCTCATGGATTCATGGTTGGACTATTCACACCAACTAGTGGACGCGCCCCAATCGTACTTTCGCAGCCACCGTATCGTTCGCACTCTCGATGGATAAAGTGCCTCGGAGTTCCTTATCTTCTGTCTTCAATTCGTAGAAAAATCTTCGCAGTCCGCTATTCACTTCGAACTTTACGGTATCGCCCGTTACTGAACCATTCATGATCGGATACTGTTCACTGGAATCTGGTCCCCCGGGTGCCTGTTAGCTCTGCGCCTTCCTGCTTGAGGATGAACAATTGCGGCACATCAGAATCTCCACCCACTGCTCGAAATGCTCCGCTCCATACTCCCGAAATGTTCGGCGCTGCTGCTGCTGCGGTCGCAAAAATCAGCAAGATCGCCAACCTTTTCATTTTGATCCTTGCGGCCTGCTCGACGGCAGGTGAGCGCAGAATGAGGAGCAGCATACACCGTCACATCATGGAGAACAATATATCTGTATCGTCGGCCATACCGACATTTCAACGGCAAACTTCCGTATCGCCCGTCATCCGAGCTCGATCACACAACCGGATTACTCTCAATTTGCAGAGCAGGATTTTCGGTCCGTTTGGTCCTTGGATTCAGGATGCCGCTGTTCCAATCAAATAGCCCTGTTGCGCAGGTGCCAACCAGGACTTGGTAACCGATCCTACCTTTTGCTCCGGAGAAAGCATCTGAGGTTTAGGGCCTATGCAGAATTTTACTCGCCGAGAACTACTTAGACTCGGAGCTGCCACTGTAGTTGCTGAGTTGGCATCTCTGGGTTTGGACGGTTGCGGTGGCAGTTCTATCAGCTCTCCTTCACCTTCGCCCGCTTGTTCCAAGTTAACTGACATCGAGCATGTGGTGATCCTGATTCAGGAAAACCGGTCTTTCGATCACTACTTCGGAAGCTATCGGGGAGTTCGTGGATTTTCGGATCAAAGTATGGCATTCCAGCAACCTGATCCAGCAAACACAAGCGGCTCGCCCGTCGGAGTACTCTTGCCATTCCACTTGGACACCTCCAAAACGAATGCGGCCTGTACGCACGACATTACCCACGACTGGGTGCCACAGCATCAGAGTTGGAACAACGGTGCAATGGACGGTTTTGTGAGCTCACGTCTTCCGATCGATTCCAACGATGCCGTATTAAGTATGGGTTACTACAATCGCGCAGACCTTCCCTACTACTATGGTCTAGCCGATGCCTTCACGATTTGCGACAACTATTTTTGCTCGGTGATGGGCCCGACCGACCCGAATCGCCTCTACACGATGGCGGCCTCCCTCGATCCAGATGGAAAAAATGGCGGACCCATTTTGCAGACCATCGTCACAAACCGCACGACTATTTACGGTCGTCTGACATATACGACAATGCCCGAGCAACTCCAGGCCCGGGGAATTTCCTGGAAGGTTTACTCGTCGCCTGATGAGAATGTCCTTGGTGGAATTCTCTCGGACAATGTGCTCTCCTACTTCAAGAATTTTCAGGATCCTGCGTCGGTACTGCATCAGAATGCATTCGGACCACAGTTTCCGGTCGACTTCCTGGCCGATGTGACAGGTGGGAATTTACCTCAGGTCTCCTGGCTGGTTGGGTCTGTTTTAACTTCGGATCACCCGCCTTCGCCTTCGATATTTGGCGAGAATATTCTTTCACTCATCGTCACTGCTCTAACAGCGAACCCGACACTGTGGGCAAAGACCGTTTTGCTTGTTACCTACGATGAGAACGGCGGATTTTTTGATCACGTTGCGCCGGTGACGGCGCCTCTCGGCACCGCAGGCGAATATGTGACCGCGCCCGCGATACCAGACCCGACCGTAACCGGCAGTCCAACGATTACCGGCCCGATTGGATTGGGTTTTCGCGTCCCCATGCTGATCATCTCGCCGTTCAGTCGAGGCGGGTTCGTGTCATCGGACCTCTTCGATCACACTTCGGTGTTGCGATTCCTCGAGACTCTGTTCGGTGCTGAAGTGCCCAACTTGAGCGCCTGGCGCCGCGCAACGGTCGGAGACCTAACCAGCGCGCTAAATTTCAAAAAAACTGACCAGTCGATTCCGAATTTACCGTCCACACTTCCTGGCGCTCCGCAGGCGATTCAGCAATGTGCCGCGAACCTGGCTGGAACGACACCCTACACAGTGCCAAGCAAGCAGACCGTTCCAACTCAGGAATCCGGAACAGCGACTCATCCCAGCGGAGTGTGCTAGTCACGATATGCAGCGACCTGGCATCCGGCTCCTGGCTGACGTCAAGTGGTGGTCCTAAGTTTCCCGGTTTCCTGGACCGCTTTAGACGGCCCTTCAGAACCTTATGAGCAAGCCAGCGTGCTCGCAGAAGTGGTTCATCAGAATAGTCAATTCGAAACCACGACGCGATAACTTCCGGATCGTCGGCAAAACAGGAAGCTACCCGTCCACTTTGTCGGCTCACGCAAAATTGCGAATGACCTCCTTAACTAGGCTGACATCATTCTTCGCGCAGCAGTATCGCTGGGTCAATTGAGAGCGCCCGACGCGCCGGGATCCAGGTAGCCAGCAGCCCGACCAACGACATTGCCAAAACGACACCAACCATCACAGCGGATCGCGAGGCGAGCCCTCATGCACAATAAACGCGAGAACCCGGCTTGCGAGGATTCCGAGAAGCAGTCCCCCTGCCGAACCAAAAACCAGCAATTTGAAGGCCCGTCCCTTATCAGCGTGTAGTGCAAGTCCTGATACGGGAGTGCCAGGCATCATAGTGTTGTCAAGAAATCGGTAGTGTTCAGACGCTGCATCGATGCTCTGGAACATTTTCAACCATAGCGCGAAACTCCCAATGGGAGGGCAATGATGCTAAACATAGTGTCTACTGAAGTACGTTATATTTGCGAGTGCGATTCCTGGTTTCTTATACAGATCGCCGACGGCGTGCCGAGGCATCTGACACGATCCCGGGGGTAACCGATACTTCCATTCGCGACGTTCTTTTATAGGGGCGGCTCGACAGGTCGAGCATCGCGAGATTACCGTTTCTGAACGTTATGACATTGGGCCGAGATACTAGGTTTGGACGAAGACGCTACGGTGCTGCGGTCGATTGGCGCCCCAGGAAAGCCTGCAGTCTCAGACATGAGATTGCAGGCTTTCTTCGTGAAAAGTCTTCGATCCCACGATCATGCCGCCTTTTTTTCTGCCCAGGGATCGATGACGATCTTCGTAACTTTTTCTTTCTTATCCCGCCATATCTTGTACATCTCCGGGGCTTCATCCAGCGTGATGCGATGGGAAATAATATAACTCGGGTCAATCTGGCCGCCTTCGATTCTTTCCAGGAGGGGCCTCATGTAGTTATGCATATTGGTTTGGCCCATCTTCATGGTGATTCCCTTGCCAAATGCGGCACCGAATGGCACCTTGTCCAGCAGACCTCCGTAAACGCCCGGGATCGACAGGGTTCCGCCTTTGCGTACTGCCTGGATCGCCTGCCGTAGCACGCTTGGTCGGTCGGTTTCCATCATTAATGCGGTTTTAACTTTGTCGTAGACGCCCTGCAGTTGTGCCGAATGCGCTTCGAGCCCTACCGCATCAATGCAGCCATCCGGCCCGATTCCGCCCGTTAGATCCTTGAGGGCAGTGAGAACACTTACATCCTCTTCTGCATAATCGATGGTGAGGGCGCCGAGACTGCGAGCTAACTCGAGTCTCTCTTCCAATCTGTCGATCGCGATCACGCGAGCAGCGCCCAACATAAATGCACTCGCAATCGCGAATTGCCCAACCGGCCCGCAGCCCCATACAGCGATCGTGTCACCTGGCTGGATCTGTGCGTTTTCCGCTGCCATATATCCCGTGGGAAAGATATCGGACAGAAATAGCAATTTGTCATCGGGAAGATCGCTCTCGATCTTCAGCGGTCCGACATTTGCGAAAGGAACGCGGACATACTGAGCTTGTCCTCCCGCATAGCCTCCCATCATGTGCGAATAACCAAAGAGGCCGGAACCTGAATACCCATATGCTGCTTCCATCAGATGTGCGTTTGGATTTGTATTGTCGCATGCAGACCAGATCTTCTTCTTGCAAAAGATACAGTTGCCACATGCGATGGTGAAAGGAACTACGACTCGGTCACCTCGGCGGAGGTTGGTGACATCTTGACCAACCTCTTCCACGATGCCCATAAACTCGTGGCCCAGTATATCTCCTGATTCCATCGTCGGTATGAAACCGTCATAAAGGTGCAAATCGGATCCGCAAATTGCCGTCCGCGTGATCTTGATAATTGCGTCGTGAGGGTTTAATAGCGCAGGATCCGCCACCGTCAGAGTCTCAACCTTTCCCGCTCCCATCCAGCAAACAGCCTTCATGACTCCTCCATTTCCAGCTTTGCGGTGTTGTTGAAACCCGCACTTTCATATTGCACTTTGGATCCCCAATCAGCTTGCGACGCCGTTGACGCCCGGGGGTGCTTTTGTCTTCTCGCCATAGACTGACTCTTTTACCTTTCCAATCACTCCACGATCGCCGTGCGGCTGTCCTTGAGTCCTGGGAATTTCACCCGTTTCTGCGAGTGCCTTGAAGTGTCGAAGATTTTCAATAACAGCCTGCTTGGGGTTTCGACCCACCAGAGTCTCCCATACACTCGCGATTTTCCCCATACGAAACTCTTGCAACGCTGTCACCATGGTCCCGCGCCCGCCCGGAGCCTTTTCAAAAATCACTTCGCCCGCGTTGTCTGAGTCTCCCCCGGTAGAGCGCCATGCAATTCGTTTTCCTGGCTCGTCGATCATTACTTCAGAATCCCACTCAATCCTCTTCTCATTCGACTCCATCACCCAATGTGAGGTCGTCGCACCTGTCGAAGTTACGCGGGTCACCTGTTCCTGCCACTGTGGCGCGGCTTCGACATTGCGCCAAATCGCGTATAAAGCCTCTGCTTCCACCTGAATCAACGCCGTGGTCCTCACCCGGATTTTGCCGTCACTGTCTTCCGGTACCGGCACATAACGTCCGTTCAACAGTATCTCCGCAGATGGAGACTCCGGCACGTACTCGGCGTTCGGCTTTTCATTTAGTACGTTCGACATAGCGCCTCCTCGGACGTGTCGTCTGCAACGTTTATCTTGATAGAATCGTCCTCGCTTTCGCTTTCTGCAGACGTATTCAGATAGACGCACAAATCCACATATGCGTGGTATCGAGATCTTCAAATCCTAAAAGGTTGGTCGCGACGGATCTTCTTTGCGTCATTCCGGACTTGTTTACTTCTCAATTGCCGGTTAGCAATCAGGCTGTGAAAAAAGCCTTCCATTATTTGTTTCGATCAAAAGCTGCATCCGAATGAATATGAATCGAGAAAGCATTCAACCCCTCGGCGAACACGATCCAGGTGCTCTCGCTCCATTTTGCGAGGAATTGTTTCCGCCACTTAATGAGGTATTCTGCCTGATCTATATTGCCGCGCATAAACGCGTGAACGGCGCCCACCGCCAGGATTGCCTGTAGACGGCGACTCAAAACTGAAGGCAGTTCGTCAGGTGGTACTTGGTCATTGCATTTCGCATCACCGCAATAAGCAGAAAGCATAGTAACTGATGAAACGCTTCAACTTTGTTTTACGTGAAGAGCCAGACTTCGCCGGCAACAAACAGTATTCGATCGAAATTGCCGCACTCGACCACTCAGGCAGCTTCTCTGAAAAAGGCTTGGTCATGGTAGTGAAGCAATATGAAGATGAGGCATCCTATAGACAAGATGTACTTGTTGATTTCACGAGTGCCTTCAGCGGAGGATTGAAACCTAATGGGGTTGTCTATTTGTCTGATGAGCGCGCAAGGTACTACGGCTGGGGCGTCCTTAGTATCGAAAATGCCGCTTGAAACCGAATAGAGCCATGTCTTTTTTGGCGCATGCGAGTACCGATGACCCGTAGGACATGAACACCAAGAACACGACGACAGTAGTGGAGCCAACTAATACTAGAATAAGATGCCAAGAAGTCGAGGAAATCTAAGCAGGCCGCGGCTGCCGATCCTATGAGGCCGGATCGGCAATAATCCCTCTCGGCAAAACGTATGCGTTGATCAGCGAAGCGATCCATTGGGTACTCTCCGGTGCGATTCCTGCAAATCGAGCTGCGAGCCACGCTTGGGGGGTGATCGTAATTTCCGCTCGTCCAGCATTCACCGCATCCACGATTTTCGTGGCCGCCCTGGTTACATTCGCGGAGATCAAAGGTGTACGAGCCGCGGTCTGAAACCAGAATTTCTCCTTCGCTACATCTCCGCAGAAATGAGCGTGGGTTTCGCCTCCGGTGCGCATCAGGCCAGGGCACACAGTTGTCACGCGAATGCCCTTGTGGCGCAATTCAGAGTGTAGGCCCTCTGATAGACCGGTGAGCGCGAATTTCGATGCAACATATGGAAGCAGGTGAGGAACTGGAATTTTCCCGCCGATCGAAGAGATGTTTACGATTGCGCCTTTTCCTCGGGCAAGGAAACGAGGCAATACGGTGTAAATGGTGTAGAGGGCTCCGAAGAAATTGATCGACATTGCTGTTTCAAAAGCCTCGGTGGTTTCGTTTTCGACCGGGCCGACCTCAATTACACCAGCGTCATTAATGAGAAGATCGACAGTTTGAAAGTTCGCATATGCAGTTTCAATGAGCGCAACGGCTTGATGTTTATCACTGACATCGCAGACGACAGTCAGGATATCGTCGCTACTTCCCACCGATCGTGCAGCAAGAAGTTCGCGCCGCGCGGCTGTGAGTTGGTCTGCATCGCGCGCTGCAAGAACAAGCCTAAGTCCGGCTTTGCCAAGCTCATGAGCTATGGCGAGGCCGAGACCGCTCGACCCGCCTGTGATGACGGCTACTTGTCCACGTCGAATCCGTTGAGGCCTCGGCAGCGCCGCATAGACAACACCGGCCGCCGCAATCGACAGGAGCACATTCAGAAAGGGAGGAGGAAGAGCAGACTTCTTCATTTCCGGTAGGATGCGTTTTCGCTCGTGGGAAGGATCCGTCTACTGCGATTGACCATCCCGGCAAAGCGTCGGGAATGGCAGCCACGCGTGGTGATGACGTCTCTTGCGGCCGCACCTCGTCTTACATGCATCTAAGCCTTCAGGATAGCGATGATAGAAGAATTGTGACGGCAGCCTTTGGAGCCGTATCTATCGCAAAAAAGTTCTGCTAACCATCCCAATCTGAAGGGAATTCCATGTCAACAGAATCGGAAACACCACACAAAGTAACCAACAAAGACGTTCGAGGCACGTTGCATTCTGTCATAGAGAGCCTCATCGATGGACAGGAAGGCTTTCAAAAAATCGGTGAGCATCTGAAAGATGAAACGCTAAGACGCTACTTTGCTGCCGAATCTCTCAAGCGCGCTTCCTTCCGGGGCGAATTGGAGACGATGCTTCACACCGAAGGAGACCACGACCCAAAACAAAGTGGTAGTGTGAGCGGAACCTTGCGACGTACGTGGGGGGACCTCAAGGCTCATCTGGGCGGAGGGGATCATACTCTGCTCGAGACAGCTGAGGCGGCCGAAGATGCCGCCAAGAAAGCTTATAAAGAAGCGCTGGAGAAAGAATTGCCCCTTCCAGTACATCAACTCTTGTCCACGCAGTATGTGCACATTCAGGAGTCACACGATTACGTGAAAGCGGCACGAGATAGTCAAAAGTAAGAACCCGAACGGAAGCCCCAAGAGAGCCCTCTCCTCCTTAGCGGGAGAGGGCTTCGTTTGAGCTCCAGCTTTTCTTCAGGTCGCATGCCATGTTCTTATGGGCAGCGACCACTGTTTTACCCTTAAGTACGGCGGCGCGAAACTTCGGTCAGCAGATTGAGCGGGAGGACAGTATGAAGGTTGATCTTGAGTTTGAGTTCGACGCGGAAGAGCTGGCGTCGATTGCCAGTCATCGCGGTAAAGAGAGTGCCAGCGAGGCAGAGGTTCGCTCATTCATACGAGAGGCCATAACTAAAGCGCTCGGGGATGCGATCGTCGAGTACAAGGCAGTGCAGAATGATCCATCCGCGAACGTAGGGCCCTGACTGAATTAAATTGCTTCCAAATGGGCCCGTCCCCACGGCCGAATCCGGACACTGTAAAAAATTCCTGAGTTGGGTCGGGAACGGTATCCAGACCAGACCAGGTTGTTTGCAAATGACATAATTCACACCGAGAAACCACTTCGGATTTTGAAATATGCAAGGCTTCTTCCGAACCGCCTTTTCTAGTGCATCGCCGCGTGTCTGCGTATGCGGCCCCACGTGTCTTCATTTTGTGGAGTTCGACTAGGCCTGTGCTATACATGCTCGCATATCGGACGTGAGCTGCAGGATCGGCAACCTTCGCGATCATCCACGCCTTCAACACGTCCTTTCTTGGCGGTTCCGATGTCTTCCAGCAAGAATGCTGCAGTGCCTTGCTCCCCGATTGCCCGCGATGCTCTCAGGTAATGATTCTGCCGGAGGGCCAGTTCCTCTACTTCTGTCCAGGTCTGTAGTGCCATCGCGAGTCATAGTTCACTTCGAACATTCCGAGGACGGTCAAGATGCGTAGCCGGGTTTCCGGGTCCTTGGCCTCGGGAGATCCAGATCATGCCGTAGTAGAGCAAGCTGACTTGGAATAGTTGTTTAGGACTCGCCGTGGGCCGGCATCTCGACGAAGGGAGGCGCCACAATCAAATCCTGCACAGCCTGTCTTCGCCGGACCTCCAACATCTCGGTCTCCGCCTCACGTTTGGCGGGATTGCCTTGCTGAACCTGTAACCATCCCCAGCCGCGACATGGCGAGGAGAAAAATGCTCAAAATGGATCCAATTGGCAGCTTTAAACTGCCTCGAAACACTTTGCGTAATCGGGGCACACTAGATAACCACATTCCTACTTAGGCAATCCAACATGCAACAACGAACGTCGATGTGGAGGCGCCACCATGCAAAAGCCGAATGAATACAAGATAGAGTATGTCGCGGTCCAGGATGTGCCATATCGAACTCCAGACCCCTCCGCAAAAGGTACCCACGCGGACCAAGGCGTCTGCCATGAGGGCAGAGTGGTATGGCTTGCAAAGGAGATTCCTGCCAGTACTTCTGAGTCTGAGGTGCCCGCGTGGGTGGAGGGTGCGGGCATCGTTGCGGTCAAAACTCGATTTCTCAGACCCTGCTAACGAAATTTTTGTCGAATCTGCTCACCCACCGCGCAAAGCCCGAAGGTCCATTATTGTCGAACCGGAAGATATGCATCGAAAAACGAAAGGTAGCCTTAATTTTGTCAGTGTGCACTCTCTTGCTCTCCGGGTGTTTTGATTCGAACAATACCCGTTCTCTTGAGCAGCATACCGCTGACGCGACTGCCGCGGCTAAACGCGACGCAGGGAACCCCAACCGGGCCACGCTGGCGGTTGCCAGGAAGATAGTCTGCTACATGCTCGCGGTGGAGCGCAGGCATCAGGACTTCGTACCTGCCGAGAAGTTCAGCCGAACGCCAGCAGCATAAAAAGCCTTTCCTCATAAGGAAAAGGCCAAAACATCAGGATTCATCGATGCGCAGACTGCCAGGTCCTGCGGATGCCGACTGGGCGAAGGAACAAAACTCCGGAGGCTCACTACGAATTGTTTCGGGACTGGCAGAGAACACGACTTCTTGTAAGTAAGTCACACATATTAAATAAGTTAGCATACTCCTTAAGCCACGTAACCAGCAGCATTACCAGCAAAAATTTACCATTACCAGCGGCTTTTAATTACGCCCGTCCTGCTCATGGTTCCGGCAGCCGCGACAGGACACTTACGTTCTCAGTCAGCTCTATTCTCCTAACTGCTTTCCGTTGATGAGTGATTAGCCTGTGCAGGCGGCGTTCGCCCGCCCCGGAAAGCGACGAGCCGCTTCTTTCGCGTCCACGTCACCGCCCGCTCCCAGCCGCAGTCCGGCTGCCGCGACAGGACTTGTTTCATCTCCAGTCAGTACTCCACCACCAACCGCAGCATGATTTCGCGCTCACCGGATCGGATTTGCCGAAAGCGGTGGGGCTTCAGCTTGCAGCGAGAACTACTTATCTTGTACTTTCACGGCACCACCTTGATGCTCACCGTCGCCATGTTATTGGCCAGGTTGGGATCAAACGTAGTCTCGCTGGTGGCTGCATTCTCGGTAATTACCGTGCCTGCGGGCGCGGTCACCTTCACCGTCAATCGCACCGTCCATGTCGTATTCGGAGCCATGCTGCTATTTTCGTGGCAGACGATCTGTCCCGTTCCCTGATAGGGCGGATGTGTGCATGTACCCAGCCCCGGCGTACCGGAGATGCGGATGTAGTCGAAGGTTGTTCCCGCGGGCACCTGCGTGTTCAGCACTTCGAGATCAGCATTATTTGGGCCCAGGTTCCATACCGGGAAGGCGTAGGTGAGTAAATCGCCCTGATGGACCGTCGTCAAAGTGGGTCGGATCTGCAGGAAAAGGTCTGCCGATTGAGCCGCCGGCCCCACCGTGGTACTTACCTCCGAGAAGTTGTTGGCCAGGTTCGGATCAAAGGTATCCTCCATGGCGGTTCCATATTGAGTGATCACCGCACCCGAGGGAGCCGTCACCTTGACCGTCAGCCGCACCGTCCACGTGGTGTTCGGCGCCATGCTGCTGTTTTCGTGGCAGACGATTGGACCACCCGTGGCGCCATAAGCCGGCGTCGTGCAGGTGCCCAGCCCCGGCGTGCCGGAGATGCGGATGTAATCGAAGGTCATACCGTACGGCACCTGCGTCGTGAGCACTTCGTGAACAGCATCATCAGACCCGAGGTTCCATACCGGGAACGTATAGGTGAGCAGGTCTCCTTGATGGACCGTCGTTAAAGACGGCTGCAGTCGCAGAACGAGATCGGCTCCGGTACTGACGGCTCCGACACTGAAGGCGTAAAGGCCGTCCATTGCAGAGAAGTAAGCCACTCCGTCCACAATGATGGGCGTGGAGGCCCCATCTCCGTCATCATAGCTCCACAGCTCGGCGCCGGTGCTCGCGTTCAGCGCATATACATTGCCGTCATAGGAGCCGATGTAAACCACTCCGTTCGCCACCGCGGGCGAATCGCCAGACTGGCCGGTACGGCTCCACAGCAGGGCGCCGGTGCTGGCGTTCAGCGCATACAGGCCATTAGCAGAACTGACATAAACTATCCCGTTCGCTACGGCGGGCGCACCACCTATATCTCCCGTTTTATAGCTCCACAGCTCGGCGCCGGTGCTGGCGTTCAGCGCATACAGGTGACCGGGGATGGGGACAAATCCCGGCTCCGGGATGTAAGTGCCCTCTGAGCCGATATAAACCACCCCGTTCGCCACGGCGGGCGAGCCAAATGGGCCCTCGTCGGCATAAGGACTGCCCGCTCTCTGAAAGCTCCATAGCATGGCGCCGGTGCTGGCGTTTAGCGCGTACAGGTCATAGCTTCTGTCCAACGCGTCCGCTGCGGCGACATAAACCACCCCATTCGCGACAGCAGGCGAGGTAGCCACTGGAACTCCGGTGGCATAGCTCCATAACTCCGCGCCGGTGCTGGCATTGAGTGCATATACGGTGCCTCCTGTGGGTGAGCAGGCGGTGGTATGACATGGCGCTTCGGAGCCGAAATATACCACCCCATTCTCGACGGCGGGCGAGCCAGTTACGTCGCCTCCTCCGATGGCATAACTCCACAGTTTGGCGCCGGTACTTGCGTTCAGCGCGCAAATGCCCGACGCGCAGCTGCTATACACCGTCCCATTCGCCACCACAGGTTCTGAACCGCCGAGGGGATTTTGCCACTTCAACTTCAGGCCGCTCACGTTGTTCACGCCAATGACCGTCTCATACGGGTTCCAGCGCTGCATGTTATCGCGGAGATACTGCGTCCAGTCCGCATGAGACGACGTGGTCTGAGCATACACAGAGGTGTTGGCCGCAGCGAGCATCAGCCACAGCGGCGCGATTGCAAGCATCAAGCCTGCAATGCTGAAAGCAGTCTGCTTCCTGTGAGTAACGCAGAGAGTGAATTTCATAGCGCAGCCTCCAGAGATTTTCAGCCCGGAATGGGAGCGGAGACGGCGCTGGGATGGAGGCGTTGGGTTGCGCCTCTTCAGAGGTACGCGATGCAAACGTCGGCGTTCTGGTTAGGTACGCCCAATTGCGAGCACTTTACTCCTTAGCGGCGCAGGAAACAAGAGGATTCCACGATGGAAAGGCGTTGCCCCATCGACAAAGACGGACGGCGTGTGGGATACGTTCCGACTCTGCCGTTCCGTGTATTTGCGCACGGTCTGGCTGGTTTCACTGAACGGCTTCCGCCCCAGTCGTTGGTTCCGGACACCGCGACAGGACTCCTGTCAGTTCAGCCGGTCGTGGAAGTTCAGGGCAGAGCACACGCATAAACGCGTTTCCATGCGATCCGGCTGGTCGCACACGCTCATTAGTTCCGGGAGCCGGAACAGGCTATGCTCAGTGCTGATGGACACAATGATCAACCTTCCACAACAGCCAGCAGATTTACGCGCACGGCTGGATGCGCTGCGCAAAGACATCGCGGTCTACATCGACAGCATCGACAGCTTCCCGGAAGACGGCGATGTGATCGTTCAAGTCAACACGAATCACAAGTACCCGCCGAACTTCGTTCTCGCGAATACACGGCGAGTGGTAGAGCTGGAGTGGGGTTACGAGTTCCGCACGGACCTGCACCCGGTAAACGCCAAGGGGGAGCTGACGAAAGGGACGGACCATCCCGCTTTCACGACAACCTTCTTGAGCATCGCCACGCAAGTGAACCAGAGCTGCTTTACGAGAATGGAAGCGGCGAGTATTACCGCATTCTCGGGAAGCATGTGGACTACGATCTCCGAAATTAAACTCAAGGCCAAAAAGTAAAAACTGTCCCGTCTCTGACTGTCTCGCCCCGGCAAGCGCCCGTCGCCAGCCGCTCAACTCGATCTTCTTATTCCGGAGTCTCGATGGGAGTGCTCTCGGGAACAGCCTTGGATCAAATTCGAAAGCTTCCCCTCTGAACAGAAAGGAGAAAGACGATTTCAACCTGCTGCTCGCAGAAGTTCCGGCCTTCGCAGCAGGATTTTTCCGCGATGCTTCGTCAAGATGCCAGCGCGTTGCCAGTCGTTCAAAGACCTGCTGACGGTGAATGGCGTCACATTCGCCCATTCAGCCACATCTTCGTTTGAGATCTTCATCTCGACCCCCACCGGGAGTGACCTTGCCAATTCCGCTCGCGATACTTACCAGTAGATGTGCAATGCGACCGCTGGCATCATCGGAACTTAGGGAGACATGTGCGGAGATCAGCCATGGGATATGTTCTGTTGCTGCGAGGCAGAAGGCGTTATCCAAAAGTTTCGGACAATGGGAGACCAAATCTCGAATGGCCTGTCTCT
>Ga0207028_1036_pt1 | contig 38738 bp, 31 predicted proteins | sample Alteio_BWMinCont_41_FD_153287 | JGI IMG/M metagenome (GOLD analysis project Ga0207028, IMG submission 153287) | Enriched cells from forest soil in Barre Woods Harvard Forest LTER site, Petersham, Massachusetts, United States -... | ecosystem: Environmental > Terrestrial > Soil > Temperate forest >... | reverse complement strand
CAGTACATTTGCTTTGTAAATATCAATATGCTCAATGCCTGCGACACCAACAAATGCTGCAAATAAGGCCAGTGAAGTTAATGCTGCGGATGCAATAGCGAAACCCTTACCTGTAGCTGCTGTAGTGTTACCTACTGCGTCTAAATTATCTGTGCGGTGCCTTACTTCTTCGGGCAGGCGGCTCATTTCGGCAATACCACCGGCATTATCAGCAATAGGGCCAAATGCGTCGATGGATAACTGCATCGCTGTAGTAGCCATCATACCAGCCGCAGCGATTGACACGCCATATAAACCTGCAAAATAATAGGAACCATATATACCTGATGCCAATACAAGGATAGGTAATACGGTTGATTCCATCCCAACAGCTAAACCTGCTATTATATTTGTAGCATGGCCGGTTGATGATTGCCTGATGATACCCAGCACAGGGCGCTTGCCCATGGCGGTATAATATTCGGTAATCATTGACATTAGCGTACCTACAACCAGGCCGACAAGGATTGCACCATAAACGCCATCCTTAGTAAAATGTGATGCACCGCCCTTTAATACACCGCCTGTATCATCGCGCATCATGTGAAACTCCCCATCAGGAAGCATCCATTGCACCACAAAATAAGTGGCTATTGCAGTTAAAAGGATAGAAGTCCAGTTACCTATATTCAAAGCTTTCTGTACGCTGTCGGTTTCATTTTTGATTTTAACAAATGCCGCGCCAACTATTGAGAATACTATGCCTAAGCCGGCAATTACCATTGGCAGCAATACCGGGGCTATCCCACCAAAATTATCGTGTGATACAATTTCACGGCCTAAAACCATTGTTGCCAGCATTGTTGCTACATACGAGCCAAACAAATCTGCGCCCATACCGGCTACGTCACCAACGTTATCACCCACGTTATCGGCAATAGTTGCAGGGTTACGCACGTCATCCTCGGGGATACCAGCTTCAACTTTACCAACAAGGTCGGCGCCCACATCAGCAGCTTTGGTGTATATGCCACCGCCTACACGCGCAAACAGCGCGATAGATTCGGCGCCTAATGAAAACCCGGCCAAAACATCCAATGCTTTTGCCATGGCCTCATGATTTACATCCTGGCCCTGGCTTTTAACATAAAAGGTGTAAAAAACAATAAAAAGAGAGCCTAAGCCTATAACTGCCAAACCTGCAACACCCAGGCCCATTACTGTACCGCCGGTAAACGAAACTTTTAGCGCTTTTGCCAAACTGGTTTTAGCGGCCTGCGTAGTACGCACATTGGCTTTGGTAGCAATGCGCATCCCTAAAAAACCTGCAAAGGCAGAAAGAAAGGCGCCAACTAAAAAAGAAATTGCAATTACCGGGCTCGAAGTTGTGACCGTAGTGCCCGACCAGGCCAGCAATATCATGGCAACGACTACAAAGTAGCTCAATACCTTCCATTCGGCTTTTAAAAATGCCATTGCCCCATCTGCAATATAGCCGGCAAGCTGGTTCATACTGGCATCGCCGGTTTCCTGTTTGGTAACCCATGCGGCTTTAATGGCCATTGCAATGATACCAATGATGCCAAAAACCGGAATTAAATAAATCAGGTAAGTGTTTAATAGATCCATATTTAAAATTTGGTGTAAATTCTTCGTTATAATTTCAAAAAGTTTGCAAATATAATCGGTTGGCGCAAATTAGTGAATTAATTTCTTTACAATAGCCTGTCAATTACAAAGTTTTTTGAATAGTTTAGAACCTTTAACCTTAAACTATAGATGAAACCGATAACAGGACAACCAAAAATGAAACATGAACTGGGTTTGCTCGACGGCACTATGCTTGTTGCAGGCTCAATGATCGGCTCCGGGATTTTTATTGTAAGTGCGGATATTACCCGCAATGTGGGCTCGGCTGGCTGGCTGATCTTTGTGTGGATCATTACCGGTTTCATGACCATTACAGCAGCCGTAAGCTATGGCGAGCTGAGCGGTATGTACCCAAAAGCGGGCGGCCAGTATGTTTATTTAAAGGAAGCCTATAATAAACTAATAGCCTTTTTATATGGATGGAGCTTTTTCGCGGTGATACAAACAGGGACGATTGCTGCGGTTGGAGTGGCGTTTTCAAAGTTTACCGCCTATTTGATACCAGCGGTTAGCGAGGATAATATTCTTTATAAACTTCAGTGGGGCGGTGAAGCTGGCGGCCCGGTTCATAAATTCACCATCAGTGCCGCCCAATTGGTTTCCATCGTAATCATTATGCTGCTTACCTTTATTAATACTAAAGGTATAAAAAGCGGGAAGCTCATTCAAAATACTTTTACTATAACAAAATTACTCAGTTTATTCGGGCTGATAATTTTCGGATTCGTAGCCCTTAAGGGGGATATATGGCATGCCAACTGGAGCAATGCCTGGGACATGCATAAATTACTTCCTGATGGCAGCTTTGGCAGTTTAACCATGGCGGCGGCGCTTGGGGCCATAGCGGCCTCAATGGTTGGCTCTATTTTCAGCAGCGACTCCTGGAACAACGTGACCTTTATAGCAGGCGAAATGCACAACCCCAAACGCAATATCGGGCTGAGTCTGTTTTTGGGGACTTTCATCGTTACTATTATATACGTCTCTGCTAATGTGATGTACACGGGCGTGTTATCAATGCACGACATTGCCGGCGCCGATAAAGACCGGGTTGCGGTAGCGGCTTCGCATGTTATTTTTGGCAACATAGGAACTTACGTTATTGCCGTAATGATCATGATCTCCACTTTCGGCTGTAACAACGGGCTCATTATGGCAGGTGCAAGGGTTTATTACACCATGGCCAAGGATGGCTTATTTTTTAAGAAGACAGGCACTTTAAACAAGTTTGCAGTACCTGAATTTGGTTTGTGGATACAGGCTTTGGTAGCGTCCATCCTTTGCCTGAGCGGCAGATATGGCGACCTGTTGGACATGATCTCCTTTGTTGTAGTGATATTTTATGTGCTCACTATTTTTGGTATTTACAAGTTAAGGGTCACCCGGCCCGATGCCGAAAGGCCCTACAAAGCTTTTGGTTATCCCGTTTTACCGGCCATCTATATCATTATGGGGATTGCTTTTTGCATATTGCTAATTATATACAAGCCCGATTTTACCTGGCCAGGCCTTATTATTGTACTAATCGGCATTCCGATTTATTATATAACAAAATACTTTTCGAAAAATGAAGATCAAACAGATCTGGCTTCTTAATTTACTTTTTATAACCGGGAACACTTTTGCCCAGCCGCTGGGGCAAAAATTACAGTCGGCTTTTAATCGGCTGCAGGCGGACAGCCAGTGCCGTTATGCTTCTGTTTCGTTAACCGTATTGGATGCTAAAACGGGGGAGCAGGTGTTTGCCGTTAACCCAAATATGGGCCTGGCGACTGCCTCAACACTAAAGGTTATAACCTCCACTACCGCTTTTAATCTATTAGGAAAAGATTTTCAATACCAAACACAGTTTGGCTATACAGGTTCAATCGACGCTGATGGTACCCTTACCGGGGATGTTATTATTAAAGGCGGCGGCGACCCCACTTTAGGCAGCTGGCGGTATGAGGGAACTCATGAAAATCATATCCTCACTTTAATGGTCGATGCCCTGCAAAAAGCAGGGATAAAAAAGATAAATGGTCGTGTTGTAGGTGATGATTCAATTTTCGGCTCACAGTCTATTCCCGAAGGATGGATATGGATGGATGTTGGCAATTATTATGGTACGGGCACGTCGGGCCTTTGCTGGCGCGAGAATCAGTTTGATATAAAACTAAAAACGGGGAGGGTTGATAGCCCGATAAACATATCGCGTGAAGTTCCTCCCATGCCATACCTTAATTTTAAAAGTGAACTGGTAAATTCCCCTTCCGGCACGGGTGATGATGCTTATGCCTTTTTACCTGTTGGCGGTAACCTGATGTATTTAAGAGGGACTTACGCCGAAGATAAAAGTAAAAAAAGCATATCGGTTGCCCTGCCCGATCCGGCTTATGATGCGGCTTTTCGTTTGGCGGATACTTTGAAAAGATTGGGCATTTTGGTAAGCAATGATCCTGAATCTACCAATACTTTAACAACAAAAGGGCTGCAAACACCCCAAATCACCACAAATTTAACGACAATCCTCTCGCCTAAGTTAAGCCAAATCATTTATTGGCTCAACCAAAAAAGTATTAACCTCTATGCCGAACAGTTATTAAAAACCATTGCCTGGAAAGCCGGAAGACAACCCTCAACGGATAACGGCGTTGAAGTTGAACAGGATTTCTGGAAAGCCCGCGGCATCGACCCCCACTCTATGAATATTGTTGATGGCAGCGGCCTTTCTCCCGGCGACAGGGTGACTACCTTAACCATGGCGACAATATTACAATCTGCCAAAAAGGAAGCCTGGTTCCCCGATTTTTATGAAAGCCTGCCAACATCAAACAATATGAAAATGAAAAGCGGCAGTATATTGAATGTGCTTACTTACGCGGGGTATCAAACCTATAACGGCCGTGAGCTTTGTTTTTCAATTATGGTCAATAATTTTAATGGGAGCAGTCGGGAGATTAAGGAGAAGATGTTTAGGGTGCTGGATGAGATGAAGTAGGGCCCCCCAGCCCCCTAAAGGGGGAGTTTTGAACATAGAGACGCGATATTTTGCGTCTCTGATCAGATGGGGCCATTTAGGATTAATCAAAAATCAAGGCCCAGACGCAAAATATTACGTGTCTACGTGAATTTTCCAAAACCTTTCCCTTTTAAAAAAGTATTACCTAAAAGGTATTCACCATGGCAACCATCCAAATTTTAGACAAGCAAACACTGTCAAATAAAAAATATCCGCTGAAATACATTACGTTTGAAAAACCTGATGCAGAAGGGGAATTCCATAACCTGCAAAAGGAAGTTTATTTCAGACCAGATGCGGTTGCGGTTTTGCTGGTCGATGCAGACCAGAAGAAACTTTTACTGGTCAAACAGTTTCGTTTACCTACATATTTAAACGGCAGTGACAGTGGTTACCTCGTTGAAGCTTGCGCCGGGCTGATTGATGAAAACGAAACGCCCGAACAAACTGTCCGCCGCGAGGTGGAGGAAGAAACAGGCTACCAGGTTACCGAGCTTACCAAAATTGCAGGCGCTTATACTTCACCGGCCAGCGCCACGGAATTTTTGCATTTGTTTACAGCAGCCTATCAAAGTGACAAAGATCATAGTAAAACCGGCGGACTGAAAGCCGAAGGCGAAAGCATTGAATTGATAGAAATGGGATTTGATGAAGCCCGTGAAAAATTAAAGCAAGGCGAGTTCAGAGATATGAAGACGATTTTATTGCTGCAGTATTTTTTTTTGAATCAACCTTCGTAGAGACGCAATATTTTGCGTCTCCGGCGTTCAATGCCGGAATTTCATATCCCCGATTTAATGCTGTTAAACGGCACACCCAAACCATCAGCGGCATATTGGGTAAGCACATTATTTTTTAGCGTTATATAATCGCCGTTTTTCGTTACCAACCATTTTTCAGCACTATCCTCAATAACTTTTTGCGGCACCGTTGCCGAAACCACCTTTGCTGTTGAGTCAATTTCGATAATGTACAACTCATTTTTTTTATCCGAAGGATCATTAAATGGGATGATCACCGTATGGTTATAATCATCAATAAACCTGCCCAGTACATTTTTCCCGGTAATTTCTTTTGGTTGAAGGGCCAATAATGATTTAACTCTTTCACTGCTTAAACCAAATATTTTCAACCGAACAACGTTACCGTTATCGTCCTTAAGCGAATCGGTTGATTTAACCTCGTTATCTTTTACATACCTGACAGATGCATAGTAGCTGTTATCACCTGCGCTAAAATCAGCATTGCCAGGCAGCAGGTAATGAATATCAAGATTTTGTATTTTGGCGCTATCGATTTTTAGTTTGCCTGCTATTAATAACAATTGGTTTGCTGTCATCCTGTTGTTGATATGCACATTTACAGTTGTAAGTGAATCGCTTTTAAATTCTTTTGAAACAGTGTAATGAGGAACTGTTTGCGGTTTTTTATTACAGGCGAAAAACGTCATCATTAAACAGCAAACAAATATATTTTTTACAACCCTTACCATAACATTTCATCTTTTAAAAAAACTTTGCAAGTTTATCAAAAAAAATTAAAGCAATTTACCCGAAACTTTAGGACTTTGTTAATGCTTAAATTATTCTTAAATTTGATAACATGAACTTACAGGCTGAAAAACTTGAGGTGGTTAAAATGATTATTGATACTGATGATAAAAATATCATCAGGGAAGTAAAATCGTTATTTAAATCCCATCGTAATGTAACAAATAAGGAAGATAACCTGGAAGGATTTTACCAAGGTTTCAGAGATGGTCTTCGTGAAGTAAAATCGTCTTTAGATGGAAAAGCAGAACTGAAAGATGCAAAAGCCTGGCTAAATGAACTTCAGGATTAAGATTACCAGGAATTTCGACAAAGAAGCAAAACCACTGCTTAAAAAGTACCCTTCTTTTAAAAAGGATATCGCTAAACTGATTGATGAACTTGAATTAAACCCGGAACTGGGAAAACCTTTAGGGCATAATTTATTTAAAATACGTATTGCTATAAGTAGTAAAAGCCGTGGCAAATCAGGTGGCGCCCGCATTATAACTTATGTTATTTTGGAAAACGAAACTGTCCACCTAATTTCCATTTACGACAAAGCCGAATACGATACTGCTGAAATAGATGTACTTTTGAAAATATTGAAGAATGAAGGTTTATAAAACCAGATTAAATAACTCCATACAAAGCCCCACCCTTTTCTCCCATCTTATTTACCAGTTTTTCAACTTCGGGATCTTTTTCAAGTACCGGCGCATGGTGGGGCTTAATACGGGCATCAATAATTAGCGGGCCTTTGCATCCCCAATGTTTATGTTCAGTAAAACTGTTTATCCCATAAATATCATGCGACGGATTGCTCCTTGTAAAGGATACCCACACAAAGTTATTAATGTTTTGGGCAGTAAATGCGGCATCGTCGCACAAAACCATTAATGGGAGGCCATCCAGTTCAGCGTCTTTTAAATGCTCCTCCAGTATCTCGAACATTAAAGGCATGTCGCTGTTCCTTACATTTTTTGGCACTTCAACAGCCAATATACCGGGCATTACCATTTTATAAATTTCAAACGGTCGTGGCAGGCTAAAACCTGTGGGCAGTTTATTCCAAAGCTCTCTTTTCACTTCCCCGGCTACTGCTACTGCCACTTTGCTTCCTGAATTTAACCCCTCACCGCTATAATCGAGAGTATCGATAGTGGTATTGGTATAAAAATGAAGGTCGCGGGTCAGGTCAATCCTTTGCAGGATATGTTTTAAAAAACCGCCGATATCATTTATATTTAGTGTTGGATCATCCTCCTGTGCGGCAATAAACAGGTATTTGGCGAGGCTCAGCTGACCTTTACCCAATATATGATTAGCAATAGTCAATATCTCCTGTGGTTTGCGTTCGCTTGAATATGGTGTATAACGCTCACTGCCGATAGCAAATAGTAATGGGTGGACGCCAGCGGCATCAATCGCGTTTACGGCATGTAATCCCGGTACCTCCTTTGGTATGGCCGAACCTGTAATTTCGTGGATCAGCGCACCAAAACTTGTATCTTCCTGCGGCGGCCTGCCTACAACGGTGAACGACCATATCGCGTCCTTTCGGTGATAGACATTATGTATTTTTAAAAGAGGAAACGGATGCTTTAAGCTATAGTAGCCCAAATGGTCGCCAAAAGGGCCTTCGGGTTTGTTCTCATGCGGCATAACTGTCCCGGTTATTACAAAATCAGCATCTGCAGAAATGCAAAAACCTTCCTCATCGTAAAAATAACGGAAACGGCGATTGCCCAATGCCCCGGCGAAGGTCATTTCTGATAAACCTTCGGGCAGCGGCATTACTGCGGCAACAGGGTGAGAGGGCGGCCCGCCTACAAATATGCTAACCTTCAAGGGTTGCCCTTTTGCATTGGCTTTGGTTTGATGAACGCCAATGCCGCGGTGCAACTGGTAGTGCAATCCGGCTTCTTCATTAAGGATATAATCGTTGCCTGCCATCTGGATACGGTACATGCCTAAATTGGCGTTCATAATACCGGGTTTATCGGCATCCTCTGTATATACCTGCGGCATGGTTACAAACGGACCGCCATCTTTTGGCCAATTGACTATTTGCGGCAGGTCGCTGATATGGCAACGACCAAAGTTAATAGACCTATTTTTGCCGACTTTCATTGGCAGCGCCGATAAAGCCGTTAATGCTACATTGGCATATTTAAAAGGGTGTTTTATTGCTTTTATAGGATCGGATTTCAGGTCGACCAATATTTTTATTTTATCCAGTGTATCCCGAAAAATAAACCTCGACCGTTCAAGCGTGCCAAAAAGATTGGATACAGCCGGAAATTTACTACCTTTTATATTTTCGAACAGGATAGCCGGGCCTTCATTTTCAAATACGCGCAGATGAATAGCCGCCATTTGCAGGTAAGGATCAACCTCCTCTTTTATGCGGATAAGATGACCGTGTTTTTCGAGATCGGCAATGCAGGCTTGTAAACTTGGGTAACTCATATTTATGGCAGCAAATGTACAAATTGATGAGGTTATAGTGCTGGTATTTGTAAAGGCGAAATTCTCAACTAAATCTATAGACAAACATTAAACAAAGCGCTTAAAAAAAGTTATTATTACTTTAGCGGCATCAACGCTTAATCGTTTTATGTCTGTAATTGTATTTACTATTATTATACTCATAGGCTCTTATTTTGCTGGATTATTGGGCTCATTAACAGGTCTCGGCGGCGGGTTTGTAATTATCCCTTTGTTAACGTTGCTGCTGCATGTTGATATTCATTACGCTATTGGGGCATCGCTGGTTTCTGTAATAGCAACCTCGTCCGGGTCGGCAGCAGCCTTTGTAAAGGAGGGGATAACCAATTTACGACTTGGCATGTTTTTAGAAATTGCTACCACTGCCGGGGCCATGTGCGGCGCTATTTTAGCAACGCATATCTCAACCCATTATATTGCCATTTTATTTGGTGTTATTTTAATATGTTCGGCTTTGCTTTCCCTAAAAGATAAAACAGAAAAGATCATCCGTGAAAAAAGCTACCTGGCCGAAAAGCTAAAACTAAACAGTCGTTACCCCGGAAATGGCGGGACAGTGGAATACAGTGTCACCAGGGTTGGCGGCGGTTTCCTTATGATGATATTTGCAGGCATCATATCTGGCCTGCTGGGTATTGGTTCAGGCGCTTTAAAAGTTATAGCTATGGATACTGTTATGCGTATCCCATTTAAAGTGTCAACAACTACTAGCAATTTCATGATCGGGGTGACCGCTGCTGCAAGTGCAGTGGTTTATTTTCAGCGGGGCTATATTGATCCGGCGTTATCCATGCCGATTGTTATAGGGGTACTGGCGGGCGCTTTTTCAGGGTCGAAAATATTGGTTAACTCAACCTCGTCCAAAGGACTGAGGTATATTTTTGCCATCGTAATTTCTGTTTTAGCCGTGCAAATGATCTATCACGGGATTTCGGGGAAGATTTAATTTAGTTTATAGTTGATGGTTCATAGTTCATAGTAAGACAAAAATAACAGCAGGAGGGGATGCAATCTCTATTACTAATAACTCAATTATAAAACGCCCATGATACCCCAATTTTAAGCAGGCGGTCCATTTGCGGGTAACGGTTTACAGTATAAAATCCCGGGCTTAGTAGCCCCTGGTTGACATAATCATACATTACAAAAAAATTGGTATGCTGCAGGGTCGCTTTTAAAAACACCGTCGCTATGGGGTATGATGAGAAAGTTACATTAGCGCCATTATAAAACTGGCCTAACCCAGTGGCGAATGACGGCGCGACATATTCTGAATTATACCGCACATCAATGCCAACATTTGTATATAATACATTAAATAAAAAGGATTTATAATACAGGCTGCAGTAGTTATAAAATTGCGGTGTGCGCAAGGTTGACTGATAGTCGGTTTTCTGATAAACTAAAAAATCATCAAAGTGCCACCTTCGCCAGGCAAAACTTTTACCCAAACTTACTTTAAGCAAATTAATATCCGCGCCCAATTGCGTAGGCTGGGCATCGATACCGCCAGGCTGTGCTGCAAAATACAAATAATCACTTATCAAAAAGTATTCGGCCTTCAAATCCAACTTCAATGGATTATTTATATAGTTGAATGAAATACTGTTTGTTTTTTGATTATTTAATTTATCATGAAAAATAAAATGGTTTGACGTCCAGTTTGTATAGACCAATGGCGGCGTGCTGCTTTGTGAGTAGCCCTCAAATATTATTCTCCCCGCCTTGTTACCGCCTGAAAGTAATACCTTGGCATCATACAAAAAATCGCCTGCATCTCGTCCCTGTGCAATTTGCTGCAAATCGCCTTCAAGCCCTATTTTGTCGCTGAAACGATAACTCAGTTTAGCCTTGAGCGTAATATCCTGGAACGACGCGCTTTGCACCCTTGTAGCCTGGGTAACTCTGTTGCCGTACTGATTTAACGCGGTATCGGCTACATATTGTGTATAGCGGTAATAATCCTGGGTGAGGCCAACATCAAGTTTCACTTCATTCTTAATAAACTTTACGTCCTTATTCCGGAGGTAAAAACTGTACGAAAAATCATTTTGCAAATGCGTGACCGTCAGCGAGTCCCTCGAATAGTTTGAGCCGAAGTAGTAATCAGGAAAAACATCATAAGTATCGGCATCATTTTGTATAAAATTGTATTTCCGGGTGTTGTAATTTAAGGTGTACGATACGCGCTGCGTAGGCAGTATGTTTGAGGAGCTGCCTTTTTCTTTTTTCGCAGTGTCTATTCTGCCTATATAATAAAATTGCTTTAAATATAACCCGCTCCCTGTCCAGTTTTCGTAGGTACTTGGTAAACGCACGAGTTCGGTAGTTTTGTCTATGGAACCGGTTTTAAAAATAGAGTCGTTTAGTATCGAACCAGTCTCGGGGGTTTTTAAATTATTATATATCAGGTTGCCCAACAGGTTATACCGTTTACTTTTTGACTCGTACCAGGCAAAAGCCGCAGCATTTACATCACTTACATTTTGCTCAAGTATACCATTATTGCTGTAGAACCCCTGTGAACCTATAAAATTTAAATTAAACCCCACGTTGAACCGGGGATTGACATTTTGTGTGTGCAGAATTTTAAATATCTGCTCCTTGAGGCCGCCCCCTACATAGGAAAGTTGGGTATATGGCACACGGGCCCGGTAATAGTTTATGTCTTGAGGGTTAAGTAAATAAGCGTCAAGGGTATGCAGCCCAGCATCGAAACCAATGGTGCGTGATGGTTCGAATAGCAGGCTCCTTTCATCTCTGCCCGTATTACCCAAACTGATCTTTGGGGTGCGGGGTTGGTTAAGGGGGCCATAATTTTCGTAATTATATATGCCGGTATCCAATGGGAACAACTGGGTGCTATCTTTCAAAAGCCTTTCATTGGTGACCTTGATAAATTTTGAACTGAAAATAACCGTATCCCTCTTTTTATCCAGCCTTTTTCGCAATGAATCCAATTGCTGATCGTTAGTCAAAACTTTACCAGTGGTAGTATCACGTAAATTTGGCCTTTGGCCAGGGTAATTAGGGTTATTGCCAGGATAATTTGGGTTATTTGTTGACTGTGCGAAAGCAATTTGCCCCAATGCGCAAATCAATAAAAGCAGTATATATTTTAACTTATCAGGCATCAGCAACCGGCTATCAATTCTTTAAGTATCAACGTCATTTTTGGTTCAGCTTCATAGGCTACCGCCAATATTTCTTCAACCGATACCGGTTTCAGTATTTCCGTAAAACCTTCATCAGTGAGCACCGATATCGCAAATACCGGCAAACCCATATGGTTGGCCACTATTACTTCGGGCACGGTGCTCATTCCCACAGCATCACCTCCAATTACACGTAAATATTTATATTCAGCTTTTGTTTCAAGATTAGGGCCGGTTACCGCAACATAAACTCCCTTATGACATATAATATTGTTTGCCGAAGCAATATCCATTGCTTTATCTATTAAAACGCGTTTATAGGGCTCGCTCATATCCGGAAAGCGCGGGCCGAGGTCTGTATCATTTCTTCCCAGCAGGGGGTTATCATGCTGTAAATTGATATGGTCTTCAATAACCATCAGGTCGCCCTTTTTAAAATCGGGGTTTAATGATCCGCTGGCATTGGAAACAAAAAGGGTTTTTATGCCCAGCATTTTCATTACCCTTACCGGGAAAGTGATCTGCTGCATGGTATAGCCCTCGTAATAATGCAAACGGCCCTGCATGGCAACAACCTTTACCCCATTAAGCTCGCCAAAAATCAATTTACCTGAATGAAACTCAAGTGTTGAAATCGGGAAATCAGGGATGTTGGCATACATTAATTGTTTTTCAACTTTAATTTCGGTAACCAACCCCCCAAGCCCCGTACCTAAAATTATGCCCACTTCAGGTTCAAAATCGCCGATGCGGCTCTTAATGTAAGCTGTGGTATGTTGTATGCTTTCTAACATAGTCAATAATTAGTTGGTTAAACCTATCGCCGCCATCGCTTAAAAATTCAACCCTTATGGGTACCACAAAAACAGGCAACTTTCCGTCTGCGGGCTGTACCGATTTAAACCAGGGTTCTTCTAAACGCTGCGCATCCTTTTCTGTTGTGACAATTACTTTTTTTTGTGATGCACAAGCTGTAAACTCAGCGGCAAGTTTAGTGATATTTTTTAAGGTAAAGGGGTGGTGGTCGGGATAATTATGATGAACAATATCGGATGTAACCCCCTTTAAATATTGAACCAGCGGCCTGGCATTGGCAATACCGGTTAATAAAAAAACGGTGGTTTCTTTGTCGATGTTAATTTCCGCAGGCCTGCCTTCAAGATCATCCAAAGGCTGGTAAGCTATCGAGGTAAAAAACAGATGCTGATAAGGCAACGGTTGGATTTTTTGTGCTAATGCAGATTGTTCATCCATAGTAAGTTGCGCCGGGCATTTGGTTACAATAATAATTTGCGCCCGCCACCGTCCGCTGAAAGGTTCGCGCATATTACCTGCAGGAAGGAGTAAATGAGGTTCGTTAATATGGTTATAATCGAATAATAAAATACTAAGACCCGGCTCAACGGCCCTATGCTGGTAGGCATCATCCAAAATAACCAGGTCATTATCTGGCAGCAAATTCTTTATACCCTCAACCCTGTTTTCGCAAACAGCAACCGTAATGTCCGGGAATTTATGTTTGAACTGGGCGGGCTCATCGCCAAAGTTAGTGGCGGTAGCAGTAGCAGTAGAGAGTGGTGAGTGCTTAATCTCTTCCCTTGATTCTCGACTCTTGATTCTTGATTCTTCGCCTGCAACCAAATAGCCTTTTGTTTTACGGCCATAGCCCCTGCTTAGCGTGGCCAGTTTGTAATTGTCTTTAAGCAAACGGATAAGATATTCGGTCATGGGGCTTTTGCCTGCGCCGCCAACATCAAGGTTGCCTACAGAAATAATGGGTTCGGTAAATTTATAGCTTTTAAAAAATCCCGCATCATAACACCAGTTACGGATAATGACCACCAGGCCATATAGCAACGAGAACGGGAATAAAAGCCACCGCAGGTATTTCATATTTTGGCAAAGATAGGAAATACCGTTAGTCATTAGTCAGTGGTCATTAGTCATTGTTTTGAATAATTTCCTTTTGATCAAATCACCAAAGACTTACCTTTAGATTAGCAAAGTAAAGAAAACAGATTAAAGAAAGTTGTTATTGTTGTTGTTGACTTTCTTTTTGCTTCTTTTTCTTTGTTAATAACTACGATTTTTGTGGAAAAAGTTAACAACGGTAAAGGCGATTAAAAGACTTGCCAAGCTTAAAGGCTTATACTTCGATTTAATCCTTTACCGTTTGTTTTAAACTGTGGCATCAAATAGAAATTAGAGTTATCGAGGCTCATTATTAAGGTATTGATGTGGTATAAAACGTGTTAACTGTTTACTTATATAAACAGTGTAAAGATATGGAATTTGAGTTTTTTATTGGTACTGATGTATCAAAAAATGAGTTGGACTTTGCCGTTCGCATGGGCAAACAATTATTGTTTCACCGGGAAATTGCAAATGAACCAGCGGCAATCAATGCTTTTCTCAAAGAATTAAGCAAGCTGCCAGGATTTGATTTGAACAAAACGGTTTTCTGTATGGAGCATACCGGTATTTACAATAATCATTTACTGGTTTGCCTGCATAAAAAAAAAGCCAATATTTGTTTGGAAGCAGCAACCCATATTAAGAAATCCCTAGGTAATATCCGGGGTAAGAATGATAAAGTTGATTCGATAAGGATTGCCGAATATGCTTATGATAAGCGCGAAAAACTGCGTATGTGGGCTCCTAAGCGAGAAGTTGTTCAGCAACTGTCCCATTTATCCGCTACACGTTCGCGATTAATAAAAATAAAAAAGATATTAAAAACACCTCTTAAAGAGGCTAGTCCTTTTGTGAAGAAAAGTATAACCAAGCAAAACATAAAAGTTTGCATTGGCACATTAAATGCTATTGAAGCTGATCTGAAGAAAGTTGAAAAAGAGATAGACAAAATTATTAGCCTGGACCCGGAACTGAAACGGTTATTTAACCTGGTAATTTCAGTCTGCAGCATTGGCGCTGTAATAGCCACCCAGGTACTGATCAGCACTAATGAGTTTAAAGACCTTACTGATGCCAAGCAGTTTGCCTGCATGGGGGGCATGGCCCCATTTACCGAAGAATCCGGGATATTTAAGGGTAAGGGCAGAGTGTCTCACATGGCAAATAAAAAGATAAAGACACTTTTTCATATGGCAGCTTTGGTAGCGATACAATATGACCCTGAATTAAAGCTTTTTTTTGAACGAAAAGTAAATCAGGACAAAAAGAACAAAATGAGTGTGCTTAACGCAGTTAGAAACAAACTCATTTTGCGCATTTTTGCTTGCGTCAACCAAAACAGGAAATATGAAAAAAATTATGCAAGATTAGTTGCATAGATCATAGAAATCGAAGTCTTTAAAAATTCGTAAGTCTGCCGGCATTATATTACTCGATATTACTCGCCGCTCACCAATTCACTTTATTATCTCCCCAACCGGCAAAAGCTTTTCATCTATCTGCCCGTTAATAACCGAAACATAATACGTATTGCTTTTATCATCAACAGCCACTGACCTAATGTATTTTTCATTTTCAAAGACTATCCCGGCCAAATCATCAATGGCGTAACCTGCATTTAGTTTTCCTTTCAGGATATTATCAAAATAAAGTGGTTTACGTAATGGTTCACTGTGGTAATGCGGGCAATGACTGGTTTGAATAAATCCCAAACCTTTAACAATAGATAAGTCCCTCGGCCTCGAATCGGTAGTACCGCCCTGGAACCAGCATAAGGAACCGGCACTGCCGCCTGCCAGTACAATCCCTTTGTTATAGGCTTTTCTTAATACGGTATCAATGCCCTGTGCCTTCCATATCGCCATCATGTTAAGGGTATTGCCGCCGCCAACAACTATCGCATCCATGCTGAGCAAGTTTTCTTCAAATGTTTTTGGTTCGGTATATGAAGCAACAAAAGCCATTTGAACATATGGCCTCATCGGCAAATCCTCGCAGGTTTTATACCAGGCGAGGATAGTACCGGCGTTATCGGCAGACGCAGTCGGTAAAAAGCATATTCTCGGGTTATCTTTTTTTGTTAAGGCGATAACATACCGCATAAATGGCTTGGTAAAACCTCCGCCATAAGCGAATATAGTGCGTCTAACATCGATTTTTGTATTCATCTGGGCTTTCCCTGCAAAACAAATGGCTGTTAATAAAATAAAAGTAGAGATTTTTTTCATCCCGAAAATAATTAGGGCACAAATATATATTATTGTGGCAAATAGCTGATCAATGCGAAGCAAGAGTTGAGAAACAAGAAACAAGAAAAATAATTCTGTTGTTTATATTCAGATATGTTTTGTGATATGCACTTTTTTTTATGTTGATTCCTGACGCTTAAAATCTTGACTCTTGATCCGTGTATTAATTTAATCATTATAAATTTGTGTAACATAACTGTAACATCCATAAAGGTTGTACATCTAAATGTTACCATTAAAAAAGAATGAGCGGGCAAAATGCCATCTGTATAATAATTGCCTGCCTGTTATAAAAATCAATTAAAAAAACATGAAAAAAATACTGATAACACTAACTGCGGTAATCGTACTTGCTGCGGGCTGCCAGCAAAACCCGCCGCCGCAAAATAATGTAACCATTGAAAACACTGCGCCTGCAGGCTTTGATGTAAATAAACTGGCGCAATTGGTTAAAACAAGCACCGATCCCCAAACGCTTGAAAAAGGGATTAATAATCCCAATAATCATATCAATAACCTTGACCTGGATAAGGATGGGAATATTGATTACCTTAAAGTTGAAGAAAACGGCCCCAACAAGCTCAAAGTGGTTGATGATGTGAGCGATGCTGATTCGGTAACCGTAGCCAGAATTAAGATTGATCCGGATAGCACAAATCACACCGCCGACCTTAATGTAACGGGCAACCCCCAATATGCTGGCGAGAACAATTATTATCACTCTTCCTTTTCATTTACCGACTTTTTGCTGCTTAGCTACCTCATGCGTCCGCATCCTTATTACATGCCGATGTACCATTACGGGTATTACCCTTCATACTATACAAGGGTTCGTACAGTAAGCAGCTTCAGGCCAACTACGTCTCCGGCAATGTCATCAAGGACAAGCCGCAGTAGCTTGAGTAATCCAAACAGGTCGCAGCGGTCATTTAGCAGCCGGGGTTCACAGCCTGTACGCAGCGGCGGTTTTGGGCACAGCAGTTCCGGGAGATCGGGATTTGGGCGCAGCAGAGGATTTGGCCGCAGGAGATAATATAATTAGACACGAATTTATTAAACACGAATTTCACGAATAAGAACGAATTTTCACGAATAGAAAATGACAAGAATTTTCACGAATGAGAATGAATTTTCACGAATTTTGACTGATCAAAGTCAAATTCCATCTTGATTATAATGAACAATTAACGTAACATCTAAATTTTAAAAATAATGAGCATATTCGACAGGTTATTCCGCATAGGGCAGGCAGAAGCCAATGCTGCGGTTGATAAATTAGAAGATCCGGCAAAAATGGCCGAGCAAATACTTCGCGAACTAAGATCAAACTACCAGCAGGCCATACAGGGCGAAGCTGAAATAAAAGCGCTTGCCCTGCAGCACCGTGCAAGCGAACTGCAATACCGTAACAGTGCCGATGACTGGGAAAAAAAGACCAACGATTTATTGGACAGGATTGAAACCAAGCAATTAGACGAGGCGAAAGGCAATGATTTGGCCAATAAGGCAGCTGAAGCCCACCAGGCAGCCGCAGACGAAGCCGACCAGTTTGCAAAAATGGCCGACAAAGAAGAAAGCGCCCTGGCTGTAATGGACTTAAAAATAAAACAAATAAAAGATCAGATAGCCCAAACAGAAAGCCAGGCTCAACTGATCAATTCCCGTGCTAAAACAGCAGAGGTTTCTGAAAAGATCAATAGAACGCTATCAAGCGTTGATACCGATGGCTTAATGGCAACCTTACACCGTATGGATGAAAAAGCATCAGCCCAGGAGTTCCGTGCTGCCGCTTATGCACAGATAGAGGATTCAACGATGTCAACCGAGCAGGAAATTAACAAGGCGTTGGGTACCGGATCAACATCAAATGCTTTGGAGGCTATAAAGGCTAAGAGGACTAAGTTGTTGAATTAATCAGCTATTAAATAGCTTTCCCCTCTTTGCCGCTCGCGGCAGAGAGGGTGGTCGGGCGAAGCAAAGACCGGGTGAGTAAACTATACGAGCGGCATTAGCGCAAATGCATGGCGGAGTTGACTCACCCCAACGTTGCTGCGCTCGTTGACCCTCTCTTCGCCTGCGGCGGAAAGAGGGTAAGAAAAAAGTACCTACATACAATTACAATCTATCTGGATTACCACCATGTTTTTAACAGACGATAATAAAAAAACTTTTAAAGCCATCATCCTCTTAAACGAGATGGTTAATGGCACCCATAAATTTCAAACGGTTGCCAATGACGACGACAGTGTACTGGAACCTTTGTTCATTGAGTTGATGTCCAAAGGCTATGTACAAACACAGGGTATCAACTACCAAATTACACCAAAAGGGCAGGAGGTGTTCGACACTTTTATGAAGCGCTATACCGAATACCTGAAGGTATATGATATTTTTTCTTTCGTCGATCTTGAAAAGGGCGAGTTTGCTTTTGCCCGTTATTTTGACTTTGACAGTGACGAAGCCTGGGCTGATTTTACAAATGATGAACGTTTTGACGATCTGCGGATAGCAGTTGCAATGTTTAAAAAGATCGATCCGGCTGAGATCGTATTTATGTCTTTCATAAACGAAAACAGGTTTGATGCAGCCTCAAATGGCTGGCAAATGGACCTGGTATCAGACAATGAATGGGCCTCAATTGAGGACATCTGCAAAACGGCCATTAAACCCGAAGAAGTTGGCGAAGATGCCATGGTTGATATGATAAGCCAGGGCTCGGAACTAATGATCAAATTATTGGAAGAAGAAATTAAGCAAGAGCAAAATACAGGTAATAACAATGGTGATATTGTTGAAGAAGAAACCGTTGAATATTACGAGCCATATTACGATCCTTATTATGTATCGCCGATATGGTTAGTGCCTTTGTTTCTTTGGTAAGATAGTTCATTGGTTCACTTGTTCATTAGTTATGATGGAGCGCACAGCGATTAGATTTGTCAACTTTTTAAAAGTTGACAAATCTTTTGAACAAAATACTTTAAACGCTTATTACTGCCTGCAAACTTAAAACTGCAAACTAATCTATTCGCTTCTCAAAGCCTTAATCGGATTTGCGATCGCCGCTTTAATTGATTGAAAGCTCACAGTTAACAGCGCTATCACAATAGCAACCGCGCCGGCTAATGCAAATATCCACCAGCTTATGGGCGCTGCGTAACTAAAATCTTCCAGCCATTTGCTCATGGCCCACCAGGCAATGGGCGATGCAATTACTATAGAGAGGACTACCAGTTTCACAAAATCTAACGACAAAAGCCGGGTAATGCTTTGTACACTTGCGCCCAATACTTTGCGGATACCTATTTCTTTACTGCGCTGTTCGGCCATAAAGGCGGCTAAAGCAAACAATCCGAGGCACGCAATAACGATAGCAAGCATAGCGAAGCTGCTAAATATATGGCTCATACGTTGTACATCGGCATACATATTGGCAAAGCGTTCGTCCATAAAGGTATAGCGGATGGGTTGGGAAGGGGATATGCTTTTCCACAAGGATGATATTTGAGCGACGGTATTTTGCATATCGCCGCCGCTCACTTTTACCGATACAATTGACGGGCTGATGCCATAAATCATCGCCAGTGCGCCGATTGGCTGCCTGAGCGATTCATAATTAAAGTCCTTTACAACGCCAATGATCCTCATTTTATCATCTCCATGGGTAATATTCTTACCGATGGGGTTTTTAAGGTTTAATTTTTTTACCATGGTCTGGTTCACGATCACACCACCGCTTTTGTCATTAACAGGGAAATTTGCCCCTTCTAAAAGCCTTATTCCAAATGTTTTCAGGTAATCATTATCTATTATCCAAAATTGGGAATCCACGCCGGTTTCAACCTTTGATTTTCCTTCGTTATAAAGTTGATTGCCATTACGTTTAGTTCCATCAATCGGCAAATAATCACTTACAGAAACACTTTTTACCGACGACAATTTCAGGAGTTCGTCTTTAAGGTTTTTCACCCCGTTATCACCCAGCGTATTGGTGCCCTGCAACATCACTACCTGGTCTTTATCAAAACCTATATCCTTATTAAGGATATACTTCATCTGGTTATAGATGACAAACGTGCTGATGATCAAAATAATAGAGGCTGTGAACTGGAATACAACCAGCCCGTTTCTCAATATAGAATTTTTGCTGCCTGTGCTGATGGAACCCTTCAGCACACTTGCAGGTTTGAAAGATGACAGGTAAAATGCGGGATAAACCCCCGCCAAAGTGCCAACTATTATTGAAGATATTAATATAATAGGTATGAACCATGGATTTAGCCATGGCATGACCAATGATTTTGCAGCAAGTGTGTTAAAATAGGGGAGCAATGCCCATGTCAGCAATATCCCAACTATAAAAGATAATACACTGTATAGTAATGACTCGGCAAGAAACTGGTTAATAAGGCTAAAACGGGTTGAGCCAACTACCTTTCTTAACCCTACTTCTTTAGCCCGGTTGGCAGATTTAGCAGTAGAAAGATTAATAAAATTGATACAGGCTATAGTTAATATAAACAACGCCACAGCCCCAAACAACCATATAAAACGTATATCGCCGTGCTTAAACTCATCCTGTATATCATATGAGTATAAATGCATTTCGCTGATTGGCTGTAGTTTATATGATAACTGTTGCAGTAGCTTTCCTGCATCCTTAAATCCAATGCTATTCAAGGCAGGTAAAAAGTAATTTTTATTTAGGTCTGCAGTTATCTTTTTATTAAACTGATCAATGTTTGTTCCGGGCCTAAGTAACATATAGTCAGGATAGTTGCTGGCATTCCAGTTCGTTTGCTCTCCCTTGTAAAACTCAACACCGTTAAGGGTTAATAAAAAATCATACTGAAAGTCGGACGTTTTAGGCGGGTTTTCCATCACGCCGCCAATTCTGTATGGCTTGGTTTGGTCATTATTCAGGAACATAACCTTGCCAACCGGGTTTTGATTTGGGAAATATTTATCCGCTTTCCGTTTTGATATCACCATGGTATTGGGCTCACTAAGCGCGCGCGTCCTGTCGCCATAAACCATAGGCATCTTCAAAATATTCAGAAAATCCTCATCGGTATAAGTAAAACCTTCCTCATGGGTGTTTTCTACCTGGTCGGCACGCCTTAACTCGTTACTGCCTGCCCCTGGGAAAAGGGAATTTGGCATCAAACGTGCAGATCTCTCTATTTCGGGGAAATCAGCCTTTAAAGCATTTGAAATAGGCGCCGGGTAATCATTCCCTTTTTCAACTTTGCCGTCGTGCGTATAATACTCAACCAGCCGGTAAATACGATTAGTATCCGGGTATGATTGATCATAACTAACCTCATCCTTAATATAAAGCCCGATCAATAAACAGGCGGCAATGCTTAATGCAAAGCCACCAATCTTGATGGCCGAATACATTTTTTGTTTACGCAATTGCCTTACGGCGATTTTTAAATAGTTCTTTATCATAGAAGATTAATTAGTGAATTATTGAATTAGTGATTTATTGAATTTTTAACCGCTACTGCAAACTGCCAACTGCCAATTGCCTACTCTGTTTTAAGGCTTTTAACCGGGTTTGTCAATGCGGCCTTTATGGCCTGGAAACTTACCGTTAACAAAGCAATAATTGCCATTGCAGCCCCGGCTAAAGCAAATATCCACCAGCTAACATCAGTTGGATAGGCAAAACTCTGCAACCATTGGTTCATCGCGTACCATGCCAACGGGAATGCGATAAGTGAAGCAATAATTACCAGCTTCAAAAAATCTTTTGACAGCATGGAAACTACGTTTTGAACAGAAGCACCCAATACTTTACGGATGCCTATTTCTTTTGTGCGCCGCTCGGCTGTGTACATGGCAAGGCCAAGCAATCCTAAACAGGCTACAGTTAGCGATAAAAAAGTAAACACACTGAATACCTTGCCTACGGTTTGATCGGAGCTATAAAGTGCGTCAAATTCCTGGTCGAGGAAACTGTATTCAAACGGGTTATCGGGCATAAAGCTTTTCCATTTGCTTTGAATATGGCTGATCGCTTTATTGTAATCGCCGGGTTTAATCCTTACAGCAATGTAAGACGTTCCGATATCATAGGTTTTTGATGTTGTATAAAACAATGCAAATGGTATCATAGCGCTGTGTAATGATTGTGCATTAAAATCTTTAACCACACCTATTACTTTAAACTTTACATCATTGCCGCCAGGGTAAGTAAGGGTTTTGCCAATCGGATCCTTCCAGCCTAATTGCGCCACTGCATTCTCATTAAGTATAACCGATGCTGAATCTTTAAAATCCCTTGAGAAATTTCTTCCTTCAACCATTTTAAGTTTTAGCGTTGGCACATAAGCCTCATCAACAATAAATGATGTCAGGCTGATATTCTTGTCAGTAGTTGATACATTTTCCCCAGTTGTTTCAGGTACATAATAATCGGTAAATAAGTTTTTGGTCGGCATGCTGGTGGATATACTGGCATTGGCAACTTCGGGCATGCGCAGCAATTCCTGCCTGAAAGTTTCTTCGTTATTACCTAACCGGTGCGCATCGGCAATCATCAACACATTTTCTTTATTAAAGCCAAGATCTTTGGACTGGTTATAAAGCAATTGTTTATAAACGACCATGGTGCAAATGATCAGCACAGTGGATATGGTGAACTGGAATACAACAAGCGCGTTCCGGGTAAAAAATCCGCCGCCTGAATTTTTAAAATCACCGCCGCCCCGCAAAATTGCAGCAGGTTTAAAAGAGGTAAGGAAAAAGGCCGGGTAACTGCCGGCAAACAACGCGGTTACAATTATCAGCGCAAGCAGCCCGGCAATTGAATAAAAATTAAAAAAATCAGGCAGGCTTATTGATTTTGCGGCTAACTGATTAAATGCCGGTAAACATAATAAAACGATAATAATAGCAATGAATGAAGCGATCAACGTATATACCAAAGCCTCGGCCATAAACTGGGTGATCAGCTGTTTACGCACTGAGCCTAATACCTTGCGGATACCCACCTCTTTTGCCCTTTTTGCCGATTGCGCGGTGGCCAGGTTCATGAAATTTACGCAAGCCAGCAGGATAATAAACAAACCGATGGCTGCGAAAATGTAAACATATTTAATGTCGCTCTGTATGACGAACATAGAGCCAATATTGCCTGAATACAGGTGCACGTCAGTTAAATGCTGAAGTTCGAGGTCGTATTTGCCGCCTTTTTTTATAAATGCATCAAAGGGCTGCCCGATGCGTTTAAACGCGGTTGCCGCCTGCACCCTGATCATAGCTGGGAATTTAGCCTCTATTTTTTTAGTAGTGGCATCGTCGGTCGCGATATTATCCCGAAGTTTTACATACGTATCCATTTGAAGCCAAACCCAGCTCCAGTTAAAGCGTTTCACCGGTGGCATTCCTAAATTTGACTGCAATACATCAAATTGCATAGAGGATTGTGACGGTAGGTCTTTTAATACCGCTGTAACGGTAAAAGGCTTCATATACATATCAAAAACCAGGTTTTTACCGATAGGGGAAGTATTACCAAAATATTTTTTTGCAGCCCGCTCAGTTAAAACTACAGAGTTCGGCCCGTTTAAACAGGTGGCCCGGTCGCCCGCTAATAAAGGATAGCTAAATACCTGCAAAAAATTTGAATCTACAGAGAGAAGGCTTTTCTCGGTCAACGAGCCTTTTTGGCCATTGCGAACAAAATGGATAATCTGATCTCCGGGCCGGTATATGCGCGTATAGCTTTCTACCTCGGGAATATTATTGACCAGCGCGGCCCCCACAGGTGGCGGTGTCTGGCCTGCGGTAAATTCGGAATTAGCCATTAATTCATGGGTGTTAACCCTGAATATCCGGTCGGCGTTTTTAAAAAAGCGGTCATAGCTTAATTCATCGCTAATGTAAAGGCTGATAAATACCACGCAGGCTAAGCCTATGGCTAAGCCGCCGATATTTATAATACTGCTAACCTTGTTCCGTACCAGGTTTCGCCATGCAATCTTTAAATAATTTCTTTTCATGACTTTATAAGTTCATTGGTTCACTTGTTCATTAGTTCGTTGGTGTCATTGCGTTATCATACCTGATGCTACTGCCAACTTAAAACTGCCCAGTGCCTACTCTGTTTTGAGACTCTTCACCGGGTTCATCAAGGCTGCTTTTACGGCTTGCGAGCTTACAGTTATTAATGCGATTAACAAGGTCAAAATGCCTGCAAGTGCAAACATCCACCAACTGATGTGAATGCGATATACATAATTATCAAGCCATCTGCCCATTATCCACCAGGCCACCGGAAAAGCAACTATTAAAGCCACGGCAACTAATTTCACAAAGTCCTTTGCCAGCAAGGCCACTATACCTGAGGCGCTGGCGCCAAGTACCCGGCGTACGCCTATCTCTTTTATGCGTTTCTGTGCAGCAAATGTGGCCAATCCAAAAAGACCGAGGCACGAAACAATAATCGAAACCACTGAGAATATATTAAAAAGCTCGCCCATCCGCTGCTCACTCAGGTATAACCTGGAAAGGTCCTGGTCAACAAAACCATAGGAAAAGGGATAGTCGGGGTAAATCTTTTGAAAAACGGCTTTTAAATTTACTATGTTTTGCGGCATATTGGCTGGCTTTGTCCTTACAACCACAAATCCCCCCTGATTAGTGTATCTCAAAATCAGCGGTTGTATGAGTTGCTGAACAGGCTTAAAATTGAAATCCCTAACTACACCAATTATCTCGCCTTTATTGCCATTCATCGTAATCAGTTTTCCCACAGCAGAAGAAACGCTCATCCCCATCGTTTTTACAGCAGTTTCATTCAAAATGTAGTTAGCCGCATCGCTTTTATTGTTATCATCGAATGACCGGCCCGCAACCAAGTGCATACCAAAAGTTTTTATAAAATTCCCATCAGCGCCGATATGCGGAAAAATCATTTGCTTATTAGGATCCTTGCCATCCCATTTCACATCGGTTGTACCGGTAGTCAAATCGGTGGGCAAATGCTCCAAAAGGGTGTAATTGGTTATATGCGTATTTTGGCCCAGGCTTGCTTTTAAAGCGCCGTAGTTTTTCTGTAAATCGCCAATTTGGGGCATCTGCAGGTACAACAAATTTTCCTTATTAAAACCGATGTCCCTGTTACGGATGAATTTTAGCTGATTATTTACAACCAGTGTGCTGACAATTAAAATAACCGAAATAGAAAATTGGAGCACCACCAGCCCATTCCTGAGATAAGATTTCTTTCCCCCTAAAACATGGATACCCTTCAAAACTTTCGCAGGTTTAAAAGATGATAGGAAAAATGCGGGGTAACTGCCCGATATAAGTCCTACTAATACAGCAATGCCCAACAAGCCTCCAGTAATCCTTAAGTCGAAAAGGTTGACGGAAATATTTTTTGCTGAAAGGTCATTAAACAGGGGCAACAATAACCGGGCTATACAGATGCCGATAATCAGCGATATAAGCCCAAGCAGCAACGATTCGCTGAGAAACTGGATGATAAGTTGCGGGCGAAGTGCACCGACAGTCTTTCGCAGCCCTACTTCTTTAGCCCGCTGACCAGCAATTGCTGTCGACAAATTCATGAAATTAACGCATGCTATCAGCAAAATAAATAACGCTACCAACGAAAAAATATTTACCGACTGGCTACTGCCCTGGCCAGCCACATCAAGTAACAGGCTTGAATGCAAATGAATATCAGTAAGCGGTTGTAAGCTAAAAATTGTTTTGGTATGGTAGGTGTCATTGGCGGTATGGATAGCAGTGATTTGCCTTTCGAGCGAACTTATAGCACCTGGCTGCCCTGCAAGCCCGTCCTTCATCAACAGGTAAGTGTAAACATCAAAATTGCTCCACTCTTGTGGATTATTAAAACTATAATTGCTCGAATGCTCATAAACAGTAAAGGGCAATAACATATCGAATTGCAAATGCGAATTATGAGGCACATTTTGCATAACCCCGGTTACAACAAAATTGTGGCCTTTGATATCATCGTCGATATACAGGGTTTTCCCTATAGCATTTTCATCGCCGAAATACTTTTTCGCGGTTGCCGCAGTGATAACCATCCCGTCAGGACGCGAAAGTACAGTGGCCTTGTCGCCCCACAATAACGGGTAGTCGAACACCTGTAAAAAATTTGGATCAGCGTAGTAAATATTTTTCTCATCAAACTTCCTGCTCCCAATAGTAACTATTGAATGCAATGCCTCCAGCCTGGTAAAATCCTTTATTGCCGGCAGCTGTTGTTTTAATACGGGCGATAGGGGAACCGGGTTCACCGCGGCTTTGACGCCAGCGACATTAGCAGTGAGCCGGTATATTTGTGGCGCATTTCTATTGAATTTATCATAACTCACTTCATCGCGTACCCATAGTAAAATAAGAATGGTGCAAGCCATGCCAACCGAAAGGCCGCCAATATTTATAAAAGTGTAAGCCTTGTTCCTTACCAGGTTACGCCAGGCAATTTTTAAATAGTTTTTTATCATGACTTATCGCTCATTGGTTCACTTGTTCATTAGTTCATTGGTGTTATTGTGTTATCATGCCAACTGCCAACTGCTACTGCAAACTGCCTACTCTGTCTTAAGGCTCTTCACCGGGTTCATTAAGGCTGCTTTTATGGCTTGTGAGCTCACAGTTAATAATGCTATCAGCACCGCAGTTGCGCCGGCGAGGCCAAACATCCACCAGCTTAACGGAATACGATAGGCAAAAGCCTGTAGCCAGCGGCTCATAAAATACCAGGCAATGGGAGTGGCGATGACAAATGAAATGCCCACCAGCACTAAAAAATCTTTCGATAACAGGCCGACTATACCGCTTACGCTTGCTCCCAAAACCTTACGTATCCCGATCTCTTTGTGACGCTGTTCGGCGCTGAAGGCGGCGAGGCCAAACAGCCCCAGGCAAGAGATCAGGATGGCTATTAAAGTAAATGAATTGATGATCTGCGACAGCGTAATTTCAGTTTCATATTGCTTTTGCACTTCATCGTCAAGGAATGAATATTGAAAAGGCACAGATGGCAGGTTCTTGACCCATACAGCGTTGATGGCAGCAAGCAATTGTTTATAATTGCTGCTATTTACCGACACAATCATACTTGTGAAATCGGCGGGCTTTTTATCGTATATCAGCATGAAGGGTTTCACCCCGTCATGCAGTGAATTATAATTAAAATCCTTCATTACGCCAGCAACGGTAACGAAGGTCGCCGGGCCGTTATTAAATTTAGAGTAAAGCTTTGCCCCCTGGGCGGTTTGAGGGTTAAGGTTAAGCCTTTTTTGCCAGGGTTTGGTTGATGAGCACTTTGCCCGAGTCGCCGCGCATAAAGTCCCTGCCACTGATCACCTTAATGCCGTTTGTTTTTATAAAATACTCATCACAGGCAATGTTTTGCGCATCGATAGCAGTAGCCTGGTCACCGCCATCTGGATAAACGCCGTAGTCATGCAGTATAAACTGGCTAAGGTAGTTATCGGCGCTGGTAACATATTTCACACCAGCCACCTGCCTCAGGTCGTTTGCAAGCGCGGGCATTTTGTTTTGAGCGTCGCTGGTATAAAAGTTAAACACCAGTTTTTTGGCTCTTGTCAAAACCAAGGTCTTTGGATTTGATAAAATTGAGCTGGCTGTAAATAATGATGATGCCGGTGATCATCACAATAGATAAAACAAACTGGAAAACCACCAGCGATTTGCGTATGCCGGTTGCAGAAATACGGCTGGTAAAATTGCCCTTGATCACCTTTATGGCCTCGAAGTTCGAAAGGTAAAACGCGGGGTAGCTGCCGGCCAAAAACCCGGTTACCAGCACCAATCCGGTAAGCATCAGCCAAAGACGATAATCGGCAAAAAAGGTCAAGTGGATGTCGGCACGGGTAATGTCGTTAAGATATGGAAGAAAAAAATAAAGCAATGGCAAAGCGATGATTACACCTATAAACGCCAATAAAAACGACTCGCCCAAAAATTGTTTCATAAGATCGTACTTCCCGGCGCCGATTACCTTGCGCACGCTTACCTCCTTCGCCCGCTTTGATGCGCGCGCGGTGGAAAGGTTCATAAAATTGATGCAGGCGATCACCTGTATCAAAACAGCAATTACGATCAATATCAGCAGGAACGAAGGGTCGACAGTTTTGGTAGGCTCAACTTCGTATCCCGACGTAGTATGAATGTCGTTAACATGCTGCAAATGCAACTGCTTTTGCATGCCCAATGCCTTTAGCCTGTCGGCAGCATATTTATTTAAAAACGCGGGCAGTTTTTTCTCCAGCACCAGCGGATCAGCGCCAGACCTGAGCTTAACATACGCAAACAAAAAATTATTCCCGGCCCATTCAGTAATGTTGGATATTGCCTTGCCTACCTGGCCGCTCTTCATGGTGATGAACAGATTACCTTCGATGTGCGATTTGCCCAGGCTTTCATCAACAACGCCGGTAACTTTAAAATCGTGCTTGCCATACGCATCATCAATGTTGACCATCTTGCCTATAGCGCTTTCACTGCCGAAAAGCTTTTCGGCGGTAGGTTTCAGTAACACCACATCGTAAGGGTCATCCAATGCATGCGCCGGGTGGCCCTCAACAAAATTGTAAGTAAAAATATCAAAGAAGGTAGAGTCAACGTACAGGGCGTCATTTTCATAGAACGACTGCTCCTTATACCGAAGCAAATGCTGTTTGGCGCCCAGGATATCCGTACTTACTACCCGCGTATAATTCTGCACTTCCGGGAAGTCTCTTCGCATTGCCGGAGTGATCGGCGGGGACGAAGCGCCGCTGTGATGCTTATCGCCGGTTAACACCAGGTCGGTCGTTATGCGATAGATGTCTTTGGCATCTTTGTGCTGTTTATCGTAGCCATACTGCTGTTGCACATACAGCAAAATATAAAGGCAGCATAATGTGCCGGCAGCCAGTCCAAAAATATTGATAAAGCTGAATGTTTTGTTTTTCAACAAAAAACGAAGGGCGGTTTTGAGATAGCTTTTTATCATGATCGTTTATTAGTTCACTCGTTCATTGGTTTTATCACCAATATTTGTTTATTTATGCAAAGAAATCAACGTCTATCCTAAAGGATGCCCCAAGAAAATGCCAAATACATAAATACTTAATTATCAAATATTTATGATGATTTTGGTAATGATGGTTTGTCCGGTTTTGATACAGTGCATGTACGCTTATGAAATGGGCAATTTTGTTTGACCCGTCCGGAAATAGCTATACAGATGTGTGAGTAAATCCTGTAATATCTATACATTGAATTCTGTTAGTCCTAAGATGAGCTATACAGGTTCTTTTTTTAAAGATAAGTATTAAATAACTTGTTGTTTGTTTGTCGTGTTGGAATGTGGGAAACTCGCAGAGTTTTCCATATTTCAACACGTTTTTCTTTTTTTGCTTCTTTTTTTCTTTTTGCCGGACCTCCTTTTTTTGTGGATAACTCAATTCATTCAAACAGGGGTAACCGGCGGCTTTTCTTTCTGCCATTTTCCCGGATATTTCTTCCACCGCTTTTTCAATACATTACCCTGCCTGTGCGCCTGGCAGGGGGTTAAGTAATCACAGCTTCCATGGGGCCTTAATTCATTGTATGCTTTAATACTACTATCGATCTTCTGGTAAGTCTGCTCAAAGTTAACCGAGCTGCTGTAGAGGTTAAATTCACCTTTAATGATCCCGTTGATCCGCTCTGCCAGCGCATTCTCATAAGGGTCGCCACGTTCGGTCATACTAATGGAGATTCCCTCGCTGCCAAGCAGTTCCACATAATCTTTCGAGCAGTATTGAGAGCCCCGGTCTGAATGATGGATCAGGGTTTGCCCGCCGTAACTGCGGGTATCCAGGGCCATCTGTAAGGCTGCTATACAGCCCAGCGCCAACATATCTGCCCGCAAACAATAACCCATGATCTTCCTTGAAAAAGCATCTGTTATCAGGCTGAGATAACCCCATTGGTTTTGCACCTTTATGTATGTTATATCGCTCACCCAAAGCTGCTCGGGCCGCATAATATCCATTCCCTTTACCAGGTTGGCATACTTATGCATCCAGTGCCGGGAATCGGTGGTAAATACTTTTCGTTTACGCTGCCTGATCAATAGCTTATGGGCATCAAACAGGTCAAATAAATAATCCCTGCCAACTTCTATGCTATGAGAGGCCAGCTGGGGCTGTAGTAAAAAAAGCATCTTTCGTGTCCCTAACCGGGGCAACGACTTTCTTATTTCATAAACAAGCTGCAGAATAATTTCCTCTTTGAGGGAGTCGTTCTGGCTTCTCCATAAATGATCATAGTGGGCATGGCGTGTTTTGCCAAACAGTCCGCATAGAAAACCCCAGCTTAAATGGGGATAATCATGCTTCATTATCATGACTGCCTGGCCCCAGCTTTTTTTCTGATTTTGATCTTAAACTGATCCTCCGCTACATCAATAAGCGTATTTAAGGCACTGATCTTCAACTGGGCATCTTCCAATGCCTTTTTTAAAGCTTCCTTTTCGGGATCTGGCAAATCAGACCGGCCTTCGGGTTTATCCTTCATCTCAAACGGATCATAGGCCGCAAGTTCGACATTTTCTTTCGCTGATGACTTAAGCCATCTTTGTAAAACATCTCCACCGACCCCATACGTTTTTCTCGCTTGATGGGTAGTCAGTTGCCCTTGTTCTATTAAGCGCAATATCGATCTTTTCTCTATCGCACTCAATTGCTTCCCCTGGCGCTTTGCCTGGTAGGCTGCTGAGCCATGCTCACGCATCCAACTTGACAAGGTACTTCTGCAAACTCCATACTGATACGTAAAAACGCTTCTGGGAACTCCTTCTTCAATCGATTTGATGATCTCATCCCGTAACTTAATCTGGAAGTGGCCCCGTTCTGAAAACCGCCCTAAAACTTCTGAATCTTCTTCTTTTTTCATTTTACACTATTTCTTTAGTGTATAGTTTTTCCCGGACGAGTCAGTTAAATCAGATTTGTTATTTAATATTTAGCAAATTACTTTTATGAAAGCTTATTAATTCACTCTTTAAACATACTGACATGTCTGAATCAACGGTGAAATTTATAATCCAGGAAGTAACATCCTGGCCCATTATTGCTATTGTGATAGTTTTGCTGTTGTTAAAACCTATACGTGCAATAATTAGCGGTATCAATAACATTAAGGTTGGTGATTTTCAATTATCCCTGCAAAAAATTGGCGAATCTTTAGGTGTACCAACATCGGTTGAAGATATCAGTAATTTAAATTATGATGACCTGAAAATCTTTCTGATCATTTGCGGCGAAGACGCCGATTATTATTATTTTAAGCCAACAAACATGGTTGCGGGCAGATTTAAACAAATATTGGATAACCTCGCTAATAATGGCTTAATAACCTTATTTGATCCCGCTCCAAACCCGGAAGAGGCAGCTAAAAATGATCCGAATAATCCGCCGCCCGCAACACCGGAAAACCCGACTTTTGGATTTAATACAACAGAAAAGGGAAGAAAAGTGCATCGTGCTTTGCTCGATTCAATTTATGAACAACTTTTGCATGTTAAAACTGTCCCTACAAAATAAATACTCCTTTTAATTATGCTGAGTTTCTAATTGGTATTACGAAGTTAAATATGCCCGGGGTTTGCTGTTTTATACCTTTTTTATAACTTAGAAAATTCAAACCTTTCAAAATGAGACATAAACTGTTAATCCTGTTATTATTTATCGCGTCATCCGCTTTTGGCCAAACTGACAATAAGCTAACAACAAAGCTTCAGGATGCGATAAAAGGCTTTAACGGACAGGTAGGTATTTATGTGAAAAACCTAAAAACAGGTAAAACAGCTGCTATAAACGCTGATACATTATTCCCTACCGCCAGCATGATAAAAGTGAGCATTCAATGCGGGTTGATGGATAAGATTGAAAAAGGCCAGATACAATACAACCAGAAACTTTGCTACCGCGATTCCTTGTTATACAAAGGCGAGGATATTTTAGGTTCGTTTAAAGACGGGGATACCACAGAAGTAAGTAAAGTTGCTTTACTGATGATCACCATGAGCGACAATACGGCAAGTTTATGGCTGCAAAAACTGGTGGGCAGCGACTATATCAACAACTGGCTTGATACAAATGGGTTTAAAGTAATGCGGGATAACTCACGGGCAACCGGCCGTGAGGCAATGCATACCAGGTACGGCTGGGGTGTAACTACCCCTTATGAAATGTGCCGGTTATTTACCTTGATCAACAGCGGTCAGGCGGTTAGTCCCGCAGCAAGTGAAAGAATGGTCCGCAACATGGGGCGGATATTCTGGGATAATTATGCATTATCGCAAATACCCCCTTACATACATACCATATCAAAACAGGGGGCATTAACCGAATCGAAATCCGAAACAGTACTGGTGAACGCACCGCATGGCGATTATGTATTTTCCATCATCACCAATCACAATAAGGATCAGCGATGGGTGCAGGATAATGAAGCCGATGTATTGATTCGTAAAGTATCCGCTTTGTTATGGCATTACTACGAACCTAAAAGTGATTGGAAACCTGCTGATGGGGTGGATAAGTTTATGAAGGACGAGTAGGGTTTAGTGATTAGAGGTTGGAGATTAGAGATTAGATGAAGTCCGAAAGTCCGGAAGTCGGAAAGAAATTATATCTTCAGCAAAAAGTCAAAAGTCTCCCGGCCAGCTGGCGGGTGAGATTTAGAGGGGGCTGAACCACAATGAACGAATGAAAGCACTTGTGTTAACTGCAAAATCGTTTACAGAATATGTTACGAATTAAGCTATCATAGTATAAGATGAAAATGCCGGTTATAAGAGGAGTAATAGAAAGACGTATTTTGGTTAACTATATGGTTGACCTCGATATTGCTGAGGCTATTTTGCCTGCTCCATTCAAACCAAAGGCTTTCAATGGTAAAGCTATTGCCGGAATCTGTTTAATAAGGTTAAGTCACGTCAGGCCAAAAGGTTTGCCAGCCTTCATTGGTATGGGTTCAGAAAACGGCGCACATCGTATAGCTGTTGAATGGGATGAAAATGGTCAAATGAGAGAAGGTGTTTACATACCACGAAGAGACACATCTTCAAAATTCAATGCATTAGTTGGCGGGAGGGTATTTCCGGGAAGACATTACCATGCTAAGTTTGATGTGAAAGAAGGATCGGGTAACTATCACATAGCTTTTAAAAGTTCTGACGGAACGGTGATTAGCATAGATGCTACCCTTGCAAATACGCTTAAAAAAGATTCCATATTTAAAGACTTGTCCACAGTTTCCGCTTTTTTTAAAGCGGGTTCAACCGGTTATTCGCCCAACGGGAATAATTTTGACGGTTTGTTGCTTAATACCTATACATGGGATATGAAACCTTTGGAAGTAAGTAATGTACAGTCAAGCTATTTTGAAAATGAACGTATTTTTCCGAAGGGATCAGTTCAGTTTGATAACGCATTGCTAATGACAAATATAGAACATGAGTGGTCATCTTTACCAGATAAATTTTCTTAAAAAACACTAAATTAGGGCAAATGAAAAAAAGCGCCGCCACTCTGTCATTACTTAGTATTTTGCTGCTTTTAACCACCCGCCTGTTTGCCCAAACAGAAACAACCGGGAGCTATTATACGTCTTTCGATAACACAAAAATCTATTATGAAGTAAAAGGCGCCGACTACCCTGTCATCTTAATTCACGGCTTTTCGGGTACCGCGCAAGGCTGGAAAAATTGCGCAGTTTATGGTGATTTGCTCAAAGCAGGTTATATGGTGATATTGATAGACCAACGGGGCAATGGACATTCTGACAAGCCGCATACTGATGCCGCTTATGCCAATGATGCAGAAGCGAAGGACATTATGGGTTTGATAAGCAGTTTAGGTATAAAAAACTATGATGCCGTTGGGTATTCACGTGGCTCTATCATTACTTCAAGGCTTTTGGTATTGGACAAACGGCTGCATAAAGCCGTTATGGGCGGCATGGGCGATGCCTATACCAATCCCGAATGGCCAAGACGGGTGCACGCTTACCGTGCCTTAATGGGCGACACTACCTTGCACGATGTGGATGATATGATGAAATACATCTACAGTCAGCATTTTGATAATTTGGCGCTGGCATTGCAACAGAAATACCAGCCATCAACAAGCCCCAAAGAATTGGCTGCCGTACACATACCCGTTTTAATTATCCGGGGCACCGAAGACAAAGAAAACGGTTCTGAGACCGGCCTGAATGAACTAATTCCTCATTCAGGCCTCGCCTATGTTCCCGGTAACCATAATACTGCTATCAGGACAGTTGAATTTTCAGCGGCGGTGCTTAAGTTTTTAAATAATTAATTTTATTTAAGGCTGTGTATATAAGTTTTCCCGCTTACTTCGTTAAGTGTTACCTATTGGGTATATATTCAAACAAAAAAGTAAAGTTTTCTTTAAAACACTATGGGGAAAGTTTATTTGTTGCTAATTTTTTTTCTGTTACCCTTTTTACTGGAAGCCCAAAACCCTATGGATAAAAGCCATACAAATATTGATACCACCGGGCAACGCGACCTCATAGATATTGGAAGGGAACTGTTCAAATCAAAACCAAGGCCAATCCTCTTAGATGAAAAAAAGAAAATTTACTTTTCATTTTTACCTGTTTCAACTTCCATACCGGGCGGCGGCACAGCTTTGCTTACATCCACAACCGCTGGTTTTTACCTTGGCGAAAGAAATTCCACTTATCTTTCGAGCATTAGTTTTACCCCTTATTTTAATTTAAAAGGGCGTTTCGGTATACCTGTTCGCTCAAGTATATGGTTGAATAATAACAGCTGGAATATACAGGGTGATACCAGGCTATTAGTGTATCCCCAATATACCTGGGGGCTGGGTGGCGGGCAACCGGAAAGCGACAAGTTTTTAGTAAACTATGATTATATACGCTTTTACGAAAGCGCGCTTAAACGTCTTACCCCTTATTTTTTTATTGGCGCCGGTTATGAGCTTGATTATTATCTTGATATTGAAAACAGCGATAATAACATTACTGGCAATAATAACTCAATAGCAAACTTTACCCATTACAAGTTTGGTACATCAACCGATAAAAATTCACTTTCGTCGGGCCCTATTATAAATTTATTATATGATACACGTAAGAATTCTTTAAATCCTCTTCCCGGCATTTACGCTAATTTAGTTTATCATTTTAGCGCCGTCGCTTTCGGGAGCAATAATAACTGGCAATCATTGTATGCTGATTTTCGTAAATATGTTTCACTTACAAATTCAGGGCCGAAAAATGAGCTGGCCTTTTGGACCTATTACTGGACGACCCTTACCACCGGGGCCCCTTATCTTGATTTACCAACTATTGGGATGGACCCCTATAACCGCTCGGGCCGTGGGATACAGCAAAACCGTTTCCGGGGAAAAAGACTGATTTATTTTGAAAGTGAATATCGCAGGGATATTACCAGGAATGGCCTGTTAGGGTTTGTGGTATTTGCCAATATAAACTCGGCCAGCCAGCTGATAAACAACCGTTTCGAATACTGGAACCCTGCTGCAGGTACAGGCTTACGGGTAAAATTCAATAAAAAATCGGATACCAACATTTGTATTGATTACGGTTTTAGTAAAGATTTTTCATCAGTTGTGCTTGGCCTTGGGGAAGCTTTTTAATATTGCCTATTAAGTTAAAAAGTTGTAAGTTTTTACTGATTGCTGAACCAGCTTTAAATCAACATTTTACAATGCACCCAATTTCTTCAAGTTAATTAGTACCTCCGTTTTCAAACAAATGGGCCGTTTTTTCTTTTAACATATAATGGTCAAATATTTATTATTACTGCTTTTCTGTTTATTGCCCTGTTTGCTGATGGCACAAACCCCGGTAGATTCAACAAATGTGCACGTCGATACTATCGGGGAGAGGGACCTGATTGATATTATAAGGCCACTTTTCACAATCATACCCCGCAGGAATACTGACCGGAAGAAGAAGGAAATCTATTTTTCTATTTTACCTATTTCAACGGATGTTCCTGGTGCCAGTAAAGCATTAGTTACTTCAACAACTGCAGGTTTTTATCTCGGTGATCGAAAAACAACTTACATATCCAGTGTTACATTCGCTCCTTATTTTAATTTAAAAGGAAGGTTTGGATTGCCGATACATTCAAGTATCTGGATGCCCGATAATGCATATAACATACAGGGTGACACACGCTTTTTAGTGTACCCGCAATACACCTGGGGCTTGGGTGGCGGGCAGCCTGAAGCCGACAAAGTTTTGGTGAATTATGATTACATACGCTTTTACCAGAGTGTACTCAAACGCATAACCCCTTTTTTTTACGCCGGGATTGGGTATGATCTTGACTATTATATTAATATAAATACCAATAATGCCCCCGTTAACCTAAGCGATTTTACCGGTTACAAATACGGGACCGCGCCGGGCGTTAACTCTTTTTCTTCGGGCCTTACCTTAAATTTGCTGTACGACACACGCCACAATTCTATTAATCCTATTCCCGGGGTATTTGGGAATTTAATTTACAGGTACAACATGGGGCTTTTAGGAAGCGATAACAACTCAGAGTCGGTGTATATCGATCTTCGAAAATATGTGTCACTCACCAATATTGGCCCCAAAAATCAGATAGCGTTTTGGTTTTATTACTGGACAACTATTTCTTCGGGGACACCCTATCTTAATTTGCCGAGTATAGGCAATGATCCCTATCAGCGTTCGGGGCGTGGAATTGAACAAAATAGATATAGGGGTGAAAGTTTAGTTTATTTTGAAAGTGAATACCGCAGGGATATTACCAGTAACGGTTTATTTGGATTTGTGATATTCGCTAATACTAACGCCGTAAGCCAGCTCAACGGCCGCAATTTTGCGTATGTGGACCCCGCAGGAGGAGCTGGCCTGCGCATTAAATTCAATAAAAAATCTGATACCAATATTTGTATTGATTATGGTTTTAGCAGAGGTTATTCAGATTTAATATTAGCCCTTGGTGAGGCTTTTTAGGCCAAAATTTAAAATTTCGTTAACAATTTAATAACAGACCCTTTCAAATTCCGGGTGCCGGTTTCATTATATTTGCTTAATTGCAAAATACACGCAACGCCACTATAATTAGATATCAAAAGATGGTATTGTCATTAAATAAGGGTGAGGGTTCAATAAAAACGGATAAAAAAATATACAACTGCCCTAAGTGTAAAACTGAGCTGGACACTCGTGTTCGCAGGGGTTTTTTTGTTAAAACTTTTCTTTTCTGGCTCCCCTTACGGAGATATGCCTGCTATAGCTGCAAACGCAAATTTTACATATGGAGCTAAACAATTTTTTAACTATTTGCGGGTATTAATAACTTATTTTTTGAATACGGTATAAATTTTAAGAATTTGCCGGAACTCAATAAAATATTTTATATTTCGCAAATATTTTTAATTATTGACCTATTTTGACTTCTGAAAAAAAATCAAGGAAAACATATTATTGTTCCCGCTGCGGTACAGCTTACCATTTTCAAATGCACAGGGGTTGGTTATTAAAACGTTTATGGTTTATATTTCCAGTCAGGAAATACTTTTGTGCCAAATGTAAGAGGTCATCCTACGTTTTTATAAAAAAATCGGACGGATCAGTTGACAGCTAAAAATTTACAATGAACTATCAACCATCAACTATGAACACTCCTAATACTTCCCCTTTTTATAACCTGCCATAAACTCCTCATAATCTTTTTTAACCTGTTTGGTATAATTCAATGCATATTTCAATATTTCATCCAGATTATTTTCTCCGTAGACAATAAGTTCATCTGCTATAGCTGAACCCTGGCGCCCGCCGCTTCGCAATTGCGCTGACGCTGTTAATATTGCCATATCATTGATCACTTTATCGACATCATCAAGGCGATCTTTAATCAGTTCGAAATTGATCTTATCTGCTGTAGGCTGCATATGTTTCAATACGAACGGATCGCCCTTAAATATAACCGGGCTCAGGAACGCCGGCGATACGTTTTGCATTCGCTGCTGTATGTCAATAACCCTATCGGCTTCTGATCCCCAGGCCGGTTGTTTAATTTTTACATAAGGCTTAAGGGATGAGGTTAATGCTTGCTTCATATCAAGCAGCAGGTATTTGTTTTTGGTATTGGTGCTTTTTAACAAAAACACATATCTTTTTACCCCCACACTGCCCGTGCCCGCCAGCCTGAAAATACAATCCTGTACTTTATAATTATAAGGTCCGTAATTACCGTCTATTATTATATCGCTGATAAATTGGGTCAGTTCTTTTTTCAGGGGTTCATTTATTGGGAAATGGCGGTCATTAGCCAATAGCGTAAGGTTTCCTTTTTTTCCTTGTGTGAGTTTTTTCAAGAGCTCTTTTGGTTTACGTTTTTCAACGGTAGTTAAAAGTGTTTGCACCATACCATCGGCAGTGCGCGGGTCCATGCTTATTGATTTGCCATTTTTTAAAGTTAATGCATATCTATTCAAAAACATTTGGGCAGTTTTTAAAGCCTCATCTTCTTTAATTTCCAAACTGTCAAATGCTATGAGTATACTGGTAAGCATTCGTGCAATTTCCCATGCCGAGGGGGCCAGCAAAGCCTCATCAAAATCATTAAGGTCAAAATACACCTGCTTATTATTCCCTTTAAAGCTGCCAAAATTTTCAAGGTGCAGGTCGC
>Ga0207028_1035_pt1 | contig 39093 bp, 37 predicted proteins | sample Alteio_BWMinCont_41_FD_153287 | JGI IMG/M metagenome (GOLD analysis project Ga0207028, IMG submission 153287) | Enriched cells from forest soil in Barre Woods Harvard Forest LTER site, Petersham, Massachusetts, United States -... | ecosystem: Environmental > Terrestrial > Soil > Temperate forest >... | reverse complement strand
CAAGTCAAGTCAAAAAATGTAAACCCGAGGGATTGTCAGAATCTCTTCAGAATTGCATTTTAAATTTTTCCTTGGAGCAACCTTGTAACTTACTTCTCGCATCGCGATCGCCGAGAGTACTTTCTTCGCCAGCCTGGCTACATATTTCGGGTAGCTCGATAGTAAACCGCCGAGTAACTTTAACCTATAACTTCGGTGGAAACTCCGGGTCGTTGACCGCGGAGCACCGATCGCCTACGATAAGGCCCGACGTACCCCCAGCTCCCATCCGAACGATCGTAGGCTAAAGATGTCTAGCGGTGATTTACGTGACTCAATTCCTGGCGGATCACCGATGACGCGTAGCGCAGACGTCGCAGTTATAGGCGCCGGCATCGTCGGACTCGCGGTGGCTCTTGAGATTCTGAGGCGGTTCCCTGACGTGTCTCTGGTGGTTCTCGAAAAGGAATCACGCATCGCCTACCATCAGACGGGGCACAACAGCGGAGTCGTGCACTCCGGGATTTACTACAAGCCCGGTAGTCTGAAGAGCCGGCTGTGTGTACAAGGTTCCGAAGAGCTCCTGGATTTCTGCCGTGAACACGACGTCCCGCTTGAGAAATGCGGCAAGGTAATTGTAGCTACGGCCACGGACGAAATTCCCCGTCTCCACGAACTCTTCAGGCGAGGACTGGGCAACGGACTAAAAGGCCTGCGGATGTTGACCAACGACGAGATTCGCGAGATCGAACCGCATGCTGCCGGCATCCTGGGTATCCATGTGCCGGCAACCGCCATTGTCGACTTTCGCCGTGTTGCGGAGAAATATGGCGAGCTGATTGTCGAGCGCGGCGGCGTGCTCAGCTTCAATACTGAAGTGACGGGGCTGCACCGATCCGCTCAGGAGGTCGCCGTCGAGACTTCGGCCGGCGTGTTCGCGTCTAGGCTAGTGATTAATTGCGCAGGTCTGCAGAGCGACCGGGTGCGACACATGGCGGATCCGGAAAGGGACCTCACGATTGTTCCTTTTCGCGGAGAGTATTACGAACTCGCTCCTGAGAAACAGAATCTCGTCAAGGGGCTTATCTATCCGGTGCCCGATCCACAGTTCCCGTTTCTGGGGGTTCACCTTACCCGGCGTATCGGCGCCGGCGTCGAGGCTGGTCCGAATGCCGTGCTGGCCTTGAAGAGGGAAGGCTATTCGAAGACATCGTTCGCCTTTGGGGACGTGGCTGAATTCGCTTCTTTTGGAGGCTTTTGGAGGATGGCCTCCCGGCATTGGCGTATGTCATTGGGAGAATATTACCGCTCCTGGAGTAAGGCCGCGTTCGTGAGGGCGCTGCAACGGCTGCTTCCTGCCTTGACAATCGACGATCTTGCGCAGGGCGGATCCGGCGTGCGTGCCCAGGCTCTCGATCGTCACGGCAATCTGGTCGACGACTTTCATATTGTCTTTGGACAGCGCATGGTTAACGTCTGTAATGTCCCATCGCCCGCCGCGACTGCCTCTCTGGCCATCGCGCGATATATAGTGGACAGGCTTGTCAAGGAGATGCCGGAGACTATACCCGGCCGGGTGTGCGATCGTACACCCGGCGGCGTTGTATAAAGCTCAAAAAGGCGATGGATTTTGATAGGTTTTTGCCGCGGACCTGAAGACCAGGAAAGCGATTAATCAATTTATTGCCGTTCCAGAATGGGAGCAGGTAACACCCCCCGCTCTAAACTAACGTAATCAATATCACACCTTGATGGGATTTCGTTGGTGTAAACTTTTCTCAAATTAACAAGGAAGCCGTTCCAAGACTGACCTTGCCTTCAGATGAACACAACTTCGACTCGTTCGAAGGGATGTAAATCATCGGAAGTGCAATGCGCCTGCCTGAACAGGTCATGCGCCGAGGCTTAGACGTGTGGTTCGGTGGCAAAAGCCAGTAAATTATAGGGCTTGCACTCACCGAGGAATCGATAAATGCTGTGGCCTCTATTGAACGTCCTAGTTCCGATTCGTTCGGTTTGAACTCTTCTGAGCCTCGAATCCCCAGGAATTCTGTTTGACCAATTCAGGCGCTTTGGTGTGCCGAGAGTGGGTATTGACCGTGATAAAGAACCATTATTCTGCTTTTCTATTGGGCTCGCATTCTATTACGGGCCATGATTCACTTAGCGAAAGCAAAACGCGAAGTGGAAGGTGCACATACCGCAATACACGTATCGAGGTTTCGCTCGTGGTTTGGGGCTGCAGCTTGCTTCTGGCGCTGGCGTGCCAGCAGGCAAGGGCTGCTATTACGCGCGACGCGCTCACAAGTTTCGCGCAGAACACGCCTTCAAAAACCGTCGCAAGCCCTGTATTCAGTATCACTTCCGGACAAGAACTCTTACTGGCATTCGTTTCCACCGATCAACTGAAATCTCCGGATACAACGGTGCAGAGCGTCGCGGGAGGAGGCCTGACCTGGGCCCTTGTGGTGCGTACCAATGCCCAATCGGGAACCTCGGAGATCTGGCGCGCCTTTGCGGCGAATGCCTTTGCCAATGCGCAGGTCACCGCGACTCTCTCCCAATCAGTGGTGTCGTCCATCACCGTCATGAGTTTCACGGCGGTGAACATTTCGGGCACCAATGGTTCCGGAGCCATTGGGGCCATCGGCTCCGGTCACGCGTCAAGCGGAGGTCCGTCCTCCAGTCTGATAACCACCCAGAATGATTCGCTGATTGTGGGCGCTGGGAATGACTTCGATAACGCGTTGTCGCGAACGCCGTTGACCGGGCAAAGCCTCATCAGTCAAACATTGTCGTCGACCGCAGATACCTACTGGGTGCAGCAGGTCAACGCTCAGACGGCTCTGCAGGGGACGAGGATCACGCTCGGCGATAGTGCGCCGACGTCGGATCAGTACAATCTCAGCATTTGCGAGATTTTGCTGGCCCCCGCCGCGGCCACGCCGAATCTAACCGTAAGCGCTGCCAACCTGGCATTCGGGAGCGTCGTTGACGGGGCGTCGTCCGCGTCTACGCTGACCTTGTCTTCCACGGGAACGGCCGCCGCAACCATCAGTTCTCTTTCGATCAGCGGGACCGGTTTCTCCCTCGGGGCAGTGACATTGCCAAAGACTTTGTCACCCGGCCAGACTCTGGCATTGCCGGTCACCTTTGCGCCGACCGTCAGCGGTTCCGTTGCCGGGACTGTCACCGTTGTCAGTAATTCGACGACTAACCCGACTTCGACGGTGGCTCTTAGCGGTACTGGCGTTACGGCCACACGGCAAATCACTCTGAGCGCTACATCGCTGAACTACGGCAGTGTCGCAGATGGCGCTTCGAGTACGATTACTCTTACCGCGACCTCGTCCGGAAATAGCGCGGCATCGCTGAGTTCCGTGTCGCTTTCCGGCACCGGTTTCTCGATGGGGACACTCGCGCTTCCAATGAGCCTTTCACCCGGTCAGTCGCTGGCAATTCCGGTTACATTCGGGCCGAAGACAACCGGAACGGTCAGTGGCGACTTGACCTTGGTGACTAATTGCACAACGGGCGCCTCATCGACCGTTGCCTTGACCGGAACCGGAACCTCTTCGGCTCCGCAGATCACCCTGAGCGGGACTTCGCTCGGTTTTGGAAGTGTCACCGACGGTTCATCCAAAACCCTGGCTTTGACTATGACTTCGTCTGGGACTTCTCCACTGACGGTGAACTCTCTCTCGATCAGCGGTTCGGGATTCTCGGTTGGGCCCGCGACCCTGCCCGCAACTTTGGCGGTGGGTCAGTCGCTCACCGTGCAGATCGCTTTCTCGCCGCAGACCGCGGGATCTACGACCGGCACCCTGACGATCAATAGCAACTCGACAACGGGCGCAACTTCGACGGTTTCTCTTGGCGGCACGGGAGTCGCCACCACGACTCCGACTTTGTCGCTCAGTACCACCGCCATGAGTTTCGGATCCGTGCCGGACGGGACCTCAACAACGCAGGTTCTCACTCTGTCCTCGACCGGAACCGCGGCGCTGGCGATCTCTTCGGTATCGGCCGCAGGGACGGGCTTTTCCATCGTGGGCGGCACCTTTCCTGTTTCCCTGAATCCGGGAGCCAGCACGACAGTGACGGTCCAGTTCGCCCCCACGACAACTGGAACCCTTACAGGTCAACTTGCGATCAACAGCAATTCGAGCACCGGAAGCAGTATCGTCGTCGGGCTCTCGGGATTCGGCGAAGCGGCCGTCACACACACAGTCGACCTCACATGGACCGCGCCATCTTCTTCAGAGGATCCCGTCGCCGGTTACCATATCTACCGCGCACCTCAGGGAGGCGCCTTCACGCTCCTGAATTCTTCGCTCGATACTCAGACCGCCTATGCCGATAGTACGGTGGTATCGGGTAGTTCCTATACATACCAGGTGAAGAGCGTTGACGCTGCAGGCATTGAGAGCGTTGCCTCTAACCAATTTACAGCCACCATTCCATAGAGCCTTTGAACTTGGAGGCCATGTGTCGTACGATCTCGTGCGACACATGGCCTCCGGCGCTTTCCATGCGACACTCTCGGCGCCGTTCCGGCCCAAAAAACTTTGGCCGCTGCAGGCGATTGCCATCCGTCCTGGCACGGGCTCAGGCAATTTCAGGGTTTGATGTACGCTTAAGCTGATCGAGGAAGGTGGAGTACGTGGGTCGGCCGGAAATTCAAACTCTCGCTCTTCTTGTGCTTTCGATCTTCGCAGGCAGATCCATTCAAAGTCAGACCCAGCATTCAATGCCGTCGCAAGCTCGCCCTTCGACGTCGGATTTCACGCAGGGGAACGATAAGATTGAAAAATCGGGTGCTGTGCGAGTCTATTTTATCGCCGCAGATGAGTTGGATTGGGATTACACTCCCCGCGGTCGCAATGTAGTCGGATTGCCCCGGGTTGAAACCAGTGAGGCTGACGAGGCTAATGCCATTCGCCACCGGGTTTACCACAAAGCTGTTTACAGGGAATACACCGACGCCACATTTGCACATCTCAAACCTCGGCCGCCGGAGTGGGAACACCTGGGTATATTAGGCCCGCTGATCCGGGCCGAGGTCGGCGACTCGATCCGCGTCGTTTTCCGCAACAACACGCATTTATCCGTGTCGATGCATCCCCACGGGCTCGAATACAAGAAAGACGCGGAGGGGGCATCGTACAACGACGGCACAAGCGGGACGGTTAAGGCCGATGACAAAATCGCTCCCGGCGCTACGTTCACCTATCTATGGAGGGTTCCGGAAAGGAGCGGGCCCGCAGAGATGGATGGAAGCTCCGTGCTCTGGATGTATCATTCCCATTTCGTGGAAAGTCGCGACATCAACACCGGGCTCATTGGCCCGATCATCGTAACCGCACGTGGAATGGCGCGCCCCGATGGTTCCCCTAAAGATGTCGATCGGGAGTTTATCACCGATTTCTCGATTTTCGACGAGACCGCGAGCTGGTTTTTTGAGCACAATGCCTCGCGTGATCCAGGTGGAATTCGTCTGAAAGCGGCCGACCCCATGCTTCGCGAAAGAAATCTTCTTTATTCAATCAATGGATTTACAGAGGGCAATCTGCCTCTGATCACGATGAAGCGAGGAGAGAAAATCCGTTGGTACTTGCTCTCCAATAGCAATGAAGACGATGTTCACATGGCTCACTGGCATGGAAATACCGTCGTGTCGAACAAAATGAGGATGGACTCCGTTGCTCTCAATCCAATGGCCATGATCATTGCAGACATGGTTCCCGATGACGTTGGAACCTGGCTGTTCCATTGTCATGTGGACGATCACCTTAAAGGCGGAATGGTAGCTGTTTATCAGGTGTTACCCTGATCCCTGCTCCATCTAAGATGGGCGCTCACCCGAACGGAGTTCGGGTGCGGCACGGATGCAGAAACTACACCGGCCCGTTGCCAGCCTGATACTTCCATCCGGCTCGATTTGGGGGCTCGATTCTTTCTCTTCCATAAATTTCTGAACAGAATCAGCCCGTTGCTGGGGACCGTCCTTCCGGTGCGACCGGATGCGTGCTAAAGGACCTCAGTCCCGCGCCAGTCGTCGTTCTGGCCCCGGCTGGATCAGGGGATGTGAACAAGGCCGTGACGAAGTTAGCAATTGTTTGCACACACGTCTATCCAGATAGGATTCTCAGCGACGAAACCACGGAATAATGGTCCGATTCCGGCTTGCCGGGCGCACGTATGAATGCGCGGGGGCCTGTCGCCTGGATGGCCCGTAAATTGCAATCAACACGGTGGCTAACAACCATGTCCTGCGACGTCGGTGGGCATGGCCCTATCGATACCGGGCATTTGGGCCTTTTGTAGACGCCGCATTTGTACGGCAACAAAAACTGGCGATTTCGCGGTGCTGAAATCGGACCTGAAGTCTGGACGTGTCAACTGAGGTTGTTTCCATGAAGTCAATTCGCTGGTACGCGTTCACAACACAGCCCCGACACGAGAAGGTCGTGGCCCAGCAACTCGAATTCAGGTCCATTGAGTCCTTTCTTCCTCTGTTGACGACTGCAAGTCGACGGAAGGATCGTCGCGCCGTCGTCGATCAGCCGCTCTTCCCAGGCTACGTTTTTACCCGTATTGACCCCAAAGATCGCACGCACGTCCTGAGGATTCCGAGTGTGGTGCGGATGCTTGCGTTCAACGGCACGCCGGCGGCCATCGAGGATGACCAAATCGATGCAGTGCGGCGATGTCTCACCTGCGGGGAAAATCCCGAACCGCATCCCTTTCCCGAAACCGGGGATCTCGTCAGGGTGAGATCTGGGCCGCTGCAGGGACTTCAAGGGGTAGTTACCCGATGCAAAAATCGTCTGCGCATCGTGGTATCGATCAGTCTGATTCACAAGTCAATTTCGACCGAAGTCAACGCACACCTTCTCGAACCGATTACCCAAACGGCCGAAAAAGGTGCCGTAGTCGCCAGAAGCTCCCTTGAATCGCAGATCTGACAAAGCTCAGATGCTGCCGCTGTATCGACCGCGATTATCTCAAATTTGCACCATCGCTTCAGATGCGTGTGTTCGATGAGGACTGCATGGCAACATCGAAGTTAGCGTCTCCGAATCGCCGAGTTCACAGTTCTGCCACCAGCCGGCTTGCCGCTGGCGTGTACCCGCCCGAATCCCGGTTGATTTCGGAAGAATCATTCCTCCACTATCTCCAGTTGGAGCAGCGGAGGACCGAGCGCTCAGGCCGCTCGTTTCTGTTGATCCTGATCAGCGGAGAGGGCCTCGATGACGAACTGCGCAAACATTCGTCTCCTGAAGTGATCACCGCCCTTTCCGGATGCATTAGGGAAACCGACGTGCTGGGCTGGTACGAACGGTCCTTGACGCTCGGACTGATCATGACCGAGATCGGCGAAGCCTCCCCCGAGGTCATTGAAGCAATTATGAGAAGGATCTCTGCCGTCTTGCAGGAATGCCTGGGACCCGATCTGTATTGCCAGATGACGGTTACGGTTCGCATATTCCCCCAGGAATGCGAAAATCGCGTCTTCAACCGTAAACGCTCCAAACATTCCGCCGCCACGTGGCTTGATTCTCGGCTGAAGCGCTGCATCGATATCGCGGGAAGCCTGATAGCGCTCTTTCTGCTCTCGCCTGTATTTGTCGTGATTGCGATCGTTGTAAAGCTGTCCTCCAAGGGCCCGGTCTTCTATTGCAAGCAGCGCGTCGGACAGAACGGGAAGGAATTCCCGTTCTATAAATTCCGGACGATGTATGTAAACAATGATTCTTCAATTCACAGGGAGTATGTCACTAAGCTGATTTCCGGTTCCGCCGACGCTGACGCCAATGGCGGCCTGTTCAAGCTGAAAAACGATCCGCGCGTAACCCGTATTGGTAAATTTCTGCGCAGAACAAGCCTCGATGAGCTTCCCCAGTTCTTCAACGTGCTCCTGAATCATATGTCCCTCGTGGGGCCCCGCCCTCCCCTGCCGTATGAATATGAAAAGTACTCTACGTGGCACAAACGCCGGGTAAGGGAACTCAAGCCAGGCATAACGGGCCTGTGGCAGGTTGAGGCGCGATCACTCACAACGTTTGACGAGATGGCTCGAATCGATATCCGTTATGCCAAGGCACGTAATCTCTGGCTGGATCTGACGATTATGCTCCGCACACCGGCAGCCATGTTTACGGTACGCGGCGCCTGCTGAAGTTGAATAGGTCGCAATTGTCGAACGAGGAGTAGTTCGCTCCTAACAATATTTTCCAGGGTTTCAGGATAAGGTCCATGCCGACATTGGTCGCCGAAAACTCGTCCGACGCAAGTGTTGTTGCAACTGATCGAACAGACCATGGCGGCAAGGGAACTTATGGGGAAATCTTAAAATCATCGGCATTAGTCGGTGGATCACAGGTACTGAATATAGTCATTGGCATGGTAAGAACAAAAGCCATGGCCGTGCTGCTAGGGCCTGCGGGATTCGGATTGTTCGGGCTGTATAGTTCGGTTGCAACCTTGGCGCAAACGATTTCGGGACTGGGAGTAAACAGCAGTGGCGTGCGCCAGATAGCAGCTGCGTCCAGTTCGGAAGATCAAGAAACAATCCAGCAGACCGTGCTCGTACTTCGCAGGATTTCGCTCTTGCTCGGAATGCTCGGGGCTGGGTTGATGGTGTTGTTTTCCCGGCAAATCTCCATAATCACCTTTGCGTCCGAGAGCCATGCTGCCGCAGTCTCCTGGCTCTCCGTAGCGGTCTTTCTCACCCTCGTCTCGGCTAGCCAGACAGCGCTCATTCAAGGCTTTCGCCGCATTCTGGACCTGGCCAAGATTCAGGTTCTCGGGGCTTTGTTTGGAACGCTGACCAGTATCCCGCTTGTGTACTACTTCAGAGAACGCGGAGTAGTGCCCTCTCTGATCTGTGTCGCGGCAATGACAATTGCCTCTTCCTGGTGGTATAGCCGCCAACTCCAGTTCCGGCCACTCGCATACGCCCCGATGTCGCCCGCTCAGTTCTGGATGGAAACTGCCGCTTTGCTCAAGCTGGGAATGGCATTCATGGCCAGCAGCCTGATCACGCTGGGTGTTGCCTACGCGGTTCGTGTAATGGTCCTTCACAGGGTGGGCATCGAAGCAACCGGCTTGTATCAGTCTGCGTGGACGCTCGGCGGCCTGTACGTCGGATTTATTCTCCAGGCGATGGGGGCTGATTTCTATCCGCGATTAACCGCCAGTGCGCATCACAATCCAACCTGCAATCGCCTTGTCAATGAACAGGCCCAGGTCGGGTTATTGCTGGCCGGCCCGGGAGTCGTTGCCACTTTGACGCTGGCGCCCCTGGTTATTGCGCTCTTTTACAGCGCGAAGTTCGGACCCGCAGTAGGGCTTCTTCGCTGGATCTGTCTCGGGACCACGCTCCAAGTGATTAGCTGGCCCATGGGCTTTGTGATCGTGGCCAAAGCTAAACGAGGCCTCTTTTTCGGGTGCGAATTGGCATGGGGCATTGTCAGTATGCTTCTCGCCTGGGGCCTGGTCCACGATTTCGGTTTGCAGGGCGCCGGCATTGCTTACTTTGGATCCTATGTTTTCCACGCCCTGATGCTGTATGTCATTGTCAGCCGCCTGAGCGGTTTCCGTTGCTCCAGAGAAAATCAGACCACTGGCATGCTGTCCCTTGCGCTGGTTGCAATCACGTTTTGCGGCTTTCTATTCCTGCCATTCTTCTATGCCGTCGGACTTGGTATTTGCGCCACTCTTCTGCACACTGTGTACTCGGTTCGCAAACTCACGGCGCTCGTTTCGCCCGAGCAGATTCCGTCGCCGATTCGCCGCGCTCTGAATGCTCTCGGCTTGCTCCCGCGAACCCATATCCGAACCTCTGAGGCATCCTGAAGTAGTCGCCATGAGAGAGCTTTCTATCATCCTCGTCAACTGGAACTGCATCACCTATACCGAGCAGTGCCTTGCCTCCATCCGCGACACCGTGCGCGATTCGGATTTCGAGGTCATCGTCATTGACAATCACTCTGCCGATGCACCCTGCCCTACGTTGATCGAAAAGTTTCCCTGGATCACTTTGCTGTTGTCAGAAGAGAATCTCGGATTCGGCCGGGCCAATAACCTGGCAGTAAAGCATTCGACAGGCCAGTATTTGTTGTTCCTGAACCCAGACACTGTTGTGATAGGGGATGCCCTGAAGGAGATGCTTCTGGCATTGAAACGTATGCCGAAGGGAGGAGCGGTCGGGTGCAAGTTACTGAACCCTGATGGCACCCTGCAATCAACATGTGTTCAGTCTTTCCCCACCATCGCCAATCAACTCCTTGCCATGGGTTGGCTGCAGCGTTGCTGGCCGGCTTCGCCGCTGTGGGGCAGACAAGCTGCGTATGCAAATGAGCCTGGCACGGTGCATGCTGTAGATTTCGTGTCCGGCGCCGCCATCCTGGTAAGGCGGGACGTCTTCTTAAAAGTTGGCGGATTCAATCCCGACTATTTCATGTATGCGGAAGAAACGGAGCTCTGCCTTGCTATCCATACGGCCGGCTATAAGGTGGGACACACAGGCGACGCAACGATCATTCACTTCGGAGGCCAGAGTACCAAGACCCGCCACGATAATTTCGCGTCCGTAACGATGCGGGATTCAGTCTACCGATTTTTCAGGCGGAATCGAGGCAGTGCGTATGCGGTGGCTTATCGTCTTGGAATACTTCTGAGCGCGGCTTGCCGTGTGATGGTGCTCGGCGGCATGTTTGCTGTGGTTACGCTTCTGCGCTACCCTTCTCTGCAACTGAATGTTAAACGGGCCCTTCGCAAGTGGCTCGATATTGCGCAATGGGCCATGGGGTTCGAGATCTGTCGACTCGCGTCGTCCTCAGGCGCCCCTGTACAAACATCGGAAGGATGACTTTTGTATTGGAGTTGCCGCACCCGGAATCGCTGGAGTAAATCTGGCGTTTTACATTCTGAGCAACAGGTTAGGGAGTGAGTCAGTGGAAATTCGTGCGACCGTGTGTCAGATATGCCAATCGGGAACGGGCAGTCTTCATCAGGTTCGAGAGATGATGCTGGGAACTCGGGACAAATTTTGTTATTTAGAGTGCTCCGAATGCGGATGTCTGTCTCTGGCTGAGGTCCCGGTGGATCTTGAAAAGTATTATCCGCAGGATTATTGCTCGTTCATAATCCGCCCGTCATCCCTTTTGCGACGGCTTCGAAACGCTTTGTATCTGTCCCGTTTTTCCTTCATGGTCAATTGGAAACAGCGGGTTGATTTTGAGGTAATCCGCCGCATCAAACTCAAGAAGAATATGCGGTTTTTGGAAGTGGGCGGACATTCCGGGAGTCTTCTAAATGACTTGCGCGACCTGGGCTATGACGCCCACGGTGTGAGCTCATTTGTTCACACTGACATCGTTGATCAATTTGGGGAACGCGTCGAACAAGAGACGCTCGCCGAGGTCAAAGGCAAGTTTGACGTCATCCTGTTTCGGCACTCATTGGAACATATGCCGATCGATGTACTCAGGATGGCGCGTGAACATATAAAAAGCGACGGCGACTGTGTCGTTTGTATTCCAGTGCTCGGCTGGACTTGGCAGAACTACGCGACAGATTGGGCGGAGATCGATGCCCCGCGCCACCGCTTTGTCCACACGGCCAAGAGCTTTTCGCTGTTAGCCAAGAAGAGTGATTTTCGGATCGACAAGGTCGTATTTGACACGTCGGAACTTCAAATCTGGGCGAGCGAGTTTTACCGGCGCGGAATTCCGCTGACTAAGGTTCCTCCACCCACGCGCAAACAGAGAAATCGGATGAGAGAATTCGCGGAAGGCCTCAATCTGAGCGGAAATGGCGATACCGCTCAGTTCTACCTGAGACCGTCGTGAACAAGCGGTCGAATAGGAGAACTTCCAATCGTTTGTCACGTTGATGAGCCGCGGAGTCGCGGATTGCGCACAAATGGGCGCAACAGATATGTGGAGCAGGTTGGAGCTTCTTTAGATCAAAAACAGGTTAGCGCGACCGGCTGCCAAGCCACGCGTCGATGTGCGGCCAGGTGCGCTTGTGCGCACCGCTCCCCGCCATGATGCCGATGTGGCCTCCGGCGACGCGAAAGAGCTCCTTGTCGCGGCTCCCTACTTTGTCAAGTATGGCCTCCGATTGGCCGGGAGGAGTGATGTGATCGCCCTCAGCGATGACTGTCAGGAGGTTGGCACGCAACCGGCTTAAGTCTACCCGCTGGCCACGAATCATCAATTCACCCTTCATCAGGCGATCGTTGCGGTACAAGTCCACGATGAGTTGTCGAAACGCCCCGCCTGCGAGTGGAATGTTGTCGGTAACCCAGGTGTTCATCGCGTGCCAGGACTCGACAACCTGCGGATTGTCCAGATTATCCCAAAGCTTCATGAAGTTGACGACGTAGTTCTCCACCGGCTTGAGTGCCTTTGCACCATAGTCGATCATTTCGCCGGGCATATTGCCGAAGGCCGCCAGGACTTTGTCGACATCGAAATATTTCTCGTCAGTCCATCGCGCAAAGGTAAGTCCCTGCTTGTTTGAGAAATCCAAAGGCGCGGTGAGCAACATGAGGTTGCGAAGGCCGTCGTCGGGCCGCAAGGCAGCATAAACTGTCGTGAGGATAGCGCCTATGCACCAGCCCAACATGCTGAACTCTTCAACACCCGTGATGGCCTTGAGTTTGCGGATGGCTCGTGGCATGTATTCCATGGTGTAATCGTCGAACTTCAGATTCTTGTCTTCAGGCCCTGGGACTCCCCAGTCCAGAAGGAACACGTCATAGCCCCGGCTCACCATAAACTCAACAAAGCTGTGGCCGGGACGCAGATCGAGAATATAGGGCCGGTTCATGAGAGCAAAGACCAGCAACAACGGAACCGGATGCCGCTCTTGAGCCGGAACAACCGGGATGTAGCGGTACAACTTTGCTTTGTTCAGCGTCCAGACGAGTTCTTTGGGCGTTTGGGCGATCGCGGCCTTCGTCGTCATCACCTTATTGATGGTCCGCAGCCGTTCCTCAAGAAGTGAAAACTGATCTGTCATAACTGGAGTTGGCATTGTGGCTAGCGCTTCGCTTTCCTGGCTGTCCGCTTGTTTGGCTGTGCTTGTTTGGCCGCCCGCTTCTTCGCCGCAGACGCCTTGGTTCCTACGCGCCTCGGGGCCCGCGCCTTTAGAACCGGGTCCGGTGCCGTGGCTGACTCTTCTTTGCTATCCGTACGCGCAGCAGCATGAGTCTGCTTCTCGATACGGTCCAGCTTGGCGTCCATGTCATCCAGACGCATTTCCAGGTTGGAAAATCGATCGGCCAGCGCGGAGAAGTCCTGCCGGGATGGCATTGACAGTTGTTGCAAGACCTGCAGCATGGACTTCTCCATCGCTTCCCGGAAAGGCGCTGAAACTGTAAGGGTATTTTCGAGCATGGCTCCAGTTGCCTGGGCATATCCCTCAGTATTTACGGCGTCGACCATTACTTTGGCCATGCTATCGAGGTATGCATCCCGCATGCTGCGAAATTGCTCGAAAGGATCCATCGGCTTCGAACTTCCCACTGGATCTTCGCTCATCATAGGCTCCATTCTGGCGAATCACACAAAGCTTATACCCGACGAGAGCCGGGGGTCACCCGGCTCTTCTGAAGCTTCCGGCAGAGCGGCAATCTGCCCAGATTAGTGGACCGACGTGAAAGGCCTGGCGGCGATATCCAGCAGTTCTTTCTGGGCTTCGATCAAGCCATCGACGCCGCGCTGGAATGACTCGGCGGCTGCTCCGGCCGGGGTCCCGGTCATGCCAAACTGTTGCTTTGCAGTCTCGAAGGCTACCTTGGTCTGCGCAACGGAATAGTCCAGTGCGTTCTTCTGCGCTGCGACGGCCCGATCTACGGTCTGTTTGACGATTGCCGCAGCGCCTTCGGTTGCGTTCGCGGTTGAAGAGGCGCGCTCCTTGGCCAGGCTAGCCAGGACATGACTCTGCTCGAGAACCAGGTCAATTGCGCCCTTCTGCGTGTCAGCGTAGCGATCCAAGGCGTTCGATACCAGGTCGAGCATGACGAGACCAGGTGCGCCCGGAAACACTCGAGCGATCTTCTTCCAGGCGTCGAGCAATTCTGCGTTCTGCTTTGCAGCCAGGTCGATTCCGATTTTCTGCACTTCCGCCAGGCGTTCAACGCCGTTGGTGTACAGCGTAGCAATGGTTTCAACAACTTCGGTCTTTTCAGCTGCGGCAGCCGACGCCGTGTGATTGGTCGTCTTTTTGGTCGTGTTCATATTGTCCTCCAACGGATTCATTCTATGCTGCAGTGTTTGCTGCAACGCAGCATAACTAGATGTTACGCCTTCCTTGAAGCTTGTCAAGCAGTATTATGAAGACCGGTATGAAGCCAAAGTCGATCCTCATCAAGAAGTACGAAAACCGCCGCCTCTACGACGCCACCAACAGCCGATACGTGAACCTCGACGAAGTCGCGAAGATGATGCAGAAGGGCGACAATGTTCGAGTTGTCGACGCAACCACCGGCGAAGACATTACACGGCTCATAATGACGCAGATCATCGTCGAGGACGCGAAGACGCCTGATTCCAACTTTCCATTGGATGTCTTGCGCCAGATGGTGATCGCCTCGGGGAAGGCAAGCCAGGAGAGCGCACTCCAATATATGAAGTCCATGCTGGAGATTTCCCAGAACGCTTACCGGGCGATGGCTCCGCCGTTTAATCCATTTGAACTCATCCAGCGAAAGGATTCTCCTCCCGCAGATGGCCAGGCACCGACGCCCGTTTCGAGTGCCGGCGAGCGCAGTCCGAATCAAGCCAAGAATCCCGATGCCGCAGAAGTTGACGAATTGAAACGGAGATTGGCGGAACTTGAGACCCTCGTCTCCAATCTGGCTCCAAAGAAGGCGGCGCGGAAGAAAAAGTAGCCTCTCTATTGGGAACCGGATCACTCGCCTGCCGAAAGTACCATTGCGATTCCCATTCCGCCGCCAATACACAGACTGGCAACGCCATGCGCTTTTCTTTTTCGCCGCAGGGCATGAATCAAAGTGACCAGGACTCGTGCGCCGGAAGCGCCGATGGGATGGCCTAAGGCAATCGCCCCACCGGTTACATTCACTTTCGACGCGTCAAGCTGAAGGTCACGAATCACCGCAATCGACTGCGCAGCGAAAGCTTCGTTCAACTCGAAAAGGTCGATGTCAGACAAGCTCAGCCCTGCGCGGCTGAGCGCGGCCGGCACTGCGGAAGCGGGGCCAATTCCCATCAGCTCCGGGTCAACACCGACTGTAGCGTAGCTCAGAATCCTGGCGAGGATTGGAAGGCCATGCTCCCTGGCATAGTCTTCAGTTGTCACCGCGAGCATGGCAGCCCCGTCATTGAGACCGCTGGAATTTCCGGCTGTCACAGTTCCGCCATCCGCCTTGAATGCGGGCCTGAGTTTGGCGAGGCCTTCGAGAGTAGTGTCGGCCCGTGCATGCTCATCCCCGAGGAACACCGTTATTCCCTTTCGGCCCGGCACGTTCACCGGAGTGAGCTCTTCAGTGAAGACGCCCTCTGCTTTTGCGGCTGCAGCACGACGTTGACTTTCGAAAGAAAAACAATCCTGCTGTTCACGCGTGATGTTCCATCGCGCAGCGACGTTTTCGGCTGTGATGCCCATCGCGTAGTTGAGCTGCGGATCTGTAAGTCCTTCACTCAGGATGCTATCCGCCATTTCCGAGTGGCCGAACCGATTGCCTGCTCGTGCTTTCGGGAGCAGAAATGGCGCCCGGGACATGCTCTCAATTCCACCCGCAATGTAGAGTTTGCCGTCGCCGGACTTGAGCCCCTGGACAGCGTTGACCACTGCCTGAAGACCGCTGCCGCAGACGCGATTGATCGTTTGCCCAGGTGTTTTGACAGGCAACCCTGCCTTCAAGGCGACCTGCCGGGCCGGATTCATTCCCTGGGCAGCCTGGAGCACATTGCCAACAATCACGTCTGCGATATCTTCAAGAACCAAACCTGCAAGGATTGGGCTGATTGCCGCGACGCCCAAATCGACCGCAGACACGTCCTTGAGGGTACCCATGAATGCGCCGATTGCCGTACGCTTTGCCGCTGTGACTACGATGGCTGCCATGTGCAAGATTCCTCCGGGGCCCCAATGTCCCCAGTCGCAGGGCGATCGCTGGCGAGGCCTGAATGCTAAGCCAATCTAAACTGTTACCTTGCGCCAATGCCGAGCAACATTGATCACTTCGCTTTAACCCTTGTAGCGCGCACAAATCGCCGCACCGCCTGCGGCTAGCTGTTTGTCAGGAATTGGACCGAATGAACCAGGTTTGACAGTCCGCAAATAAATTCGCACTTTTGTGCTGCAAAGGATGACGCGTTGCAGCAATTAAGTCTAATCTTAAGTCGACGCTCACCAAATAACGAGGCTCAAGCTCAGGCGGAGGGCTCTCCGCAAAGTGGAAGTTGCGTCTGGCCAGTGCCAAAGGAGTCAAGACATCATGGAAGATCGGAGTTTCTCCGGCAAAACTGTCATCGTCACGGGTGCGGCCGCCGGCATCGGCCGCGCAACTGCCCTTCGCTTCGCGCGAGGTGGAGCAAACATTGCCGGATGGGACGTTTCAGATAAAGCTGCCACAACATTCGAGACTGACATATCGGCAGCGGGCGGGCAGGGGCTGTTTCAGGTGGTGAACGTCACTGATACCGCCGCTGTGGAGGCAGCCGTTAATAAATTAGTCGAGCAATGGGGCGGCATCGATGTGCTCATCAACAACGCCGGTATTGTGCGGGATGCCCAACTGATCAAGAAGAACGGCGCCGGGCCTATGAAGGGAATGCTTGAAGAAACGTGGGACGCCGTGATCGACGTCAATCTCAAGGGCGTTTTCCGGGTGACGCGGGCCGTTGTTCCGCACATGATCCATCGAGGCGGAGGAGTGATTCTCAATGCCGCTTCCGTGGTGGCTCTTAATGGAAATTTTGGGCAGACAAATTACGTGGCTTCCAAGGCGGGCGTCATCGGCATGACGCGCACGTGGGCCCGCGAATTGGGCAAACACAATATTCGCGTCAACGCTGTTGCTCCTGGCTTTATCGCTACGGACATGTTGAAATCCATGCCTCCGGATATTCTGGCTGACATGGTGTCCCATACCCCGGTGGGCCGCGTTGGTACTCCGGAGGACGTTGCCAACGCGTATTTCTGGCTGGCCTCGGATCAAGCGAGCTTTGTACACGGGACGATTCTGTCTGTTGACGGCGGCGTAGTGATCGGCACTTAGCGAATCCTGTCGTCGTAGTGTGCTCATTCCACAGCGTTAGAAGGGGCTTCGCTACTAACGTGAGATCGACGCGGTGAAAGTCCAAGTCAGGCTTTCCGCCGAACCCGCTTTGGAACGCGCAAGGGCCTTGCTCAGTACATGTGCTGGCCGCCATTGATCGAAAGAGTGGACCCAGTGACGAAATCGCTCTCATCGCTGGTGAGAAAGACGACTCCCCTGGCGATATCCCCGGGCGTGCCGAGCCGACCTACCGGTATGCGCGCGATGATCTTCTGCAGCACGTCGGGTGGCACGGCACGCACCATTTCGGTATCGACATAACCCGGCGCAATTGCGTTTACGGTGATCCCAAACTTCGCACCCTCCTGCGCCAAGGCCTTGGTGAAACCGTGAATTCCAGACTTCGCAGCGGCATAGTTCACTTGGCCGTACTGACCTGCCTGCCCATTCACGCTGCCAATATTCACAATTCGACCAAACTTCTTTTCGCGCATATCTTGAAATACGACTTTGCAGAGACGGCCTGAGTTTTTTTCCTGTCGGCAAGCTGATTGAAGAAAGCCGCTGCCATTTGCGATCGGCCGGCATTAGGAACACAGGCAAAGATGACTCTATACACTCTGTTTCTCCTGTATAACGTATGAGCACGGGTTCCTATGACAAGCCTGTCCTAGGGCAGGGCGAGGAACTCTTGACTTGCGGTGCGGACATCAACGGTCTTGGAATCGGGGTTGATGCGGGTCGCCCGATGACCACGGCGTAATCTCGATGCCCTCGAATTCGGTTCGATGCGCGAGGCTTCGCCAATCCGGAGTTTCGCGGCTCGCATCGCCGCCACCGATCATCAGCAATTTCATGTGGCACCTATTTCTTTCCGATACTGTCGATTTCCTTCTGCAAGGCGAAGGTGTCGAGGGACGAAAAGGGAAGGCAGAGAAACAGGCTGATTCTGCGGTCCAGTGTAGCGAATGCCTCTTTGAAAGCGCGCTCGATCTCCTCAGGCGTTCCGGTAACAGCCGCTGGATCGGGAACACCCCAGTGCGCCGTCATAAGCTGACCCGGCCATAAGGGACACACCTCTTTTGCCGCGTTGTCACAGACGGTAAAAACAAAATGGAGCGGCGGCGCATCGAGCTCCGCGAACTCATCCCAGGACTTGCTGCGCAAACCCTCCGTGCCGAGACGGGCCGCGTCGATCTGCCGAAGGGCTTCCGGCCGCACGAATCCTGCGGGATGGCTTCCAGCGCTGTGGGCACTGAAATTCGGGAAACCCTTCCTTCTCATGATCGCCTCAGCCATAATGGAGCGGGCTGAATTCCCGGTACAGAGAAACAAAACGTTGTAGCGCGACATTTCGAGCATCCTTTCGAGCAACGGTCGATCGTGAATTGGCTATGTTCGCGGTGCTCTTCGAACAGCATGTCGGGCCACAGCATGACCGTGAATCACGGACTGCAGGTTTAATGGCATAGACCTTCACACTGGCGGCCGCTGCGTTCACGTCATATTGGGAGAGAAGAGTCTTCAGTTCTCCATGCAGGGAGGTCGAAGGATCCACCGCCGGCGAACAGCAAGTGTCTTCGATGACCTGGAAGGGATTGGAGGTGTCCATCTTCGGGGAACAGCAGCCTGCCTGGTTCTCCACTTTGGCGTACGCATTCAGGTCCGCGCCGCTGTCGACGATCTCGACGTGTTCAAACCCGGCTTCAAGCAGCCCGGCGCGGTAGTCTTCGATCAGAATTGCTCCGGCGATACAACCAACGTAAGCCGCAATACTGCTTGCTATGGTCTCCGGAAGTTGCACCTTCAACGCAATGTCGCTCATAGCCACCCGGCCGCCAGGCTTAAGGACGCGGGAAATCTCGCGGAAGACGGCCTTCTTGTCGGGCGCGAGATTGATGACGCAGTTGGAGATGACGCAATCGACCGATGCGTCCGGCAGCGGAATCCGGTCAATGGTCGATTCATAGAAATCGACGTTGGTGTAGTCGCCCACCTTGGCGTTGGCGCGTGCCCGCTCGATCATGGCGGGAGTCATATCAATGCCGATGGCCCGGCCTTCCGGTCCAACCATCTTCGATGCGAGAAAAACGTCGAGGCCTCCGCCCGAGCCAAGGTCAACCACAACCTCTCCGAGGCGGATGTGAGCCGTCGCGGTCGGATTGCCGCACGACAGACCCATGTTAGCCTCAGCGGGAATCGAAGTGAGTTCTTCGGCCGTGTAACCGAAAGCCTCCGCAACTGCCTTCACCCCTGCATCTTCAGTCGAAAGTGACCTTTCCGCCACCGCGCCGTATTTCGATCGTACCGATTCCAGAATCTGTTCCGTCATGATTGCTCCTGAGACATATGCGCAAAAGCGACTATATGCCTTGCCGATATATTCGTCAAGGCGTATAAGATAACCATGAGGACAAAATCCGCTCCATTCAATATGGAGCGCTTCTTTCAGGCATTAGGGGACAATACCCGGCTCCGCCTGCTCAACCTGATGGGGGACCAGGAGATCTGTGTCTGCTATTTCGTCGAGATTCTGGACCAGCCCCAGCCTAAGATCTCGAGGCACTTGGCCTATCTTCGCCGCGCAGGCATCGTTGAAGCCAGGCGAGACGGCAAGTGGATGCACTATCGCATTGTGATGCCGCCCAATATCGGCGCCGTCCAAGTGTTGCGCCAAACGCTTTCATGGCTCAAAGAGGAACGCAACATGCAGGCCGACCGCTCGCGGCTATCCAAAGCCTGCTGCACTCCTGAAAGGTTCGCTGCTCTGCAAGGCGCGCCTCTGCCGGTTCTGGTTGATTGTCCGATTGCACCTGAAGTGAGGTAAGCATGTCGAGCACTCCGTATACTCAGGGGCAGATCTGCACTCCATTGCCGCGCAAGAAGCTCTCGTTTCTTGACCGCTTCCTCACTCTCTGGATCTTTCTGGCAATGGCGATCGGAGTGGCGGCCGGCCACTTCATTCCAGGCATCGCAGGATTCGTAAACCGGTTTCAGTCGGGAACGACAAATATCCCCATCGCCATCGGGCTGATCATCATGATGTCCCTCCGCTGGCGAAGGTTCGGTACGAAAAACTGGGGGAAGTCTTCCGCAAAAAGCGAATTCTCGGTCTGTCGCTCGTTCAGAACTGGGTCATTGGGCCGGTGCTGATGTTCCCGCTCGCAATTGTGTTCCTGCGCGCGGGACCTGCCTACATGCGCGGCCTCATTCTGATTGGAATCGCGCGCTGCATCGCCATGGTGCTTGTGTGGAATGAGTTGGCGAGCGGTGACACGGACTATGCCGCCGGCTTGGTCGCCATCAACAGCGTGTTCCAGGTACTGTTCTACAGCGTCTATGCTTGGGTGTTCATCACCGTGCTCCGAAGTGGTTCGGTCTTCAGGGAAGCATCGTGCAGGTGGGTATCGCTCAGATTGCGCAAAGTGTGGCAATCTACCTGGGCATTCCCTTTGCCGCAGGGCTCATAACTCGCTTTACTCTCATTCGAATTAGCTACGCTCTCGTTCACAGCCGCGGGAAACAACTTTGAGCTCGCGATTGCCGTAGCCGTGGCGGTCTTTGGGCTCAACTCCGGCGAGGCATTTCGCTGTGGCACCGATGACGAGATGAAGATCGCGCGCATGAAACTGATAGGCGATGGTGCGCTGCTGATCGCCGGATTATGGACTCCCATCGCAGGATCTCTCGTGATTGGGTTGGCCATCTGGCAGACCGTGCGTCGTCACGAGAATCCATATCCGGACATTCTCCTGGCCGCGGTGGGGGTGCCCGTGCGCTCGTGGGTCCCGGAGCGCTGTCCATGGATGCATGGCTCTACGGGTGGAAGAGAATCGATATCGGGAACTGAACGCCTTCCAAGCCACCATCGAGGTTGCATCTCACTTGCGATCCCCCAGGCGAGGCAATTTCCAACTCGAAAGAGGATCGCGACGCACACGATACAGTTCAACGACGACTCGATCTGGGGATTTGCCAGAGCGGCGCCTGGTCCACAATTGATTCGTTGCCGAACAGAAATCCCCGACGCGGGCAAATTACCACGCTTTTTGGTCGCGCTCATCGTTGCAATCGGTTACTTCGACTGAGTTGATTTCCCGGTCCTCGGCAATTCGAAGATTGACACTGTTTCCTTGAGCACATGCATTTGGTGAAGGAGGTTAGCGCCATGTCGTACACTCCCCATCGTTTTCGTCGTCGACGCCGATATCTCGGTGCACGAATCGCTTGATCTGCTTATCCGCACCGCCGGTTGGCAGGCCAAAATATTTTCATCCGCGCACGAGCTCCTCTCCCGTCCTCGAAACTCCGCTCCGAGCTGCTTGATCCTCGATATCGTGCTTCCCGATATAAACGGTCTCGAGCTTCAGAAGCGAATCACCGCGGAGCGCAGTGGCATGCCGATCATCTTTCTCTCCGGCCGATGCGACATACAAACCACCTTTAAGGCGATGAAAGCCGGAGCTATGGAATTTCTAACTAAGCCATTTGACGGCCAAATGCTGTTGAATGCGATCCGGCAGCCGATCAAGCGCAGCGAGGCCGTGCTCGGTCGAGAGAGTGAATTGCAGGCGCTGCGGTCCTACTATGGTTCGCTCACCATCCGCGAGCGCGAAGTAATGACGTTGGTTGCGTCCGGACTTCTGAACAAGCAAGTTGGCGGGGAACTCGGAATCAGCGAGATTACGGTGAAGGCGCATCGCGGCAACGTGATGCGAAAAATGAAGGCCGGCTCATCCGCTGATTTGGTGAGTATGGCACTCAGGCTTCGCGTCGTGCGTTCGCTGGCGGCCACTGCTGCTTAGCAGCGGCAAAGCCGCAGAGGACCAGCAGACATGAAGCGATGACAAATGCGCTAACCATTGAGGCTGCTTTCGAGTATATCGGGTAGCAAAGAAAGAGTCGCAGGCTGAGTGGCCCTTTTGCGGCGGCCCCTCGGCTTCCCGTCCCGATCAGCTTGCCGGTCCAAGAGGCAATCTCACGACTGTTGCCAGCCCCCTCCGAGTGCCTTGTAAAGCTGCACAAGGCTGCGGTATTCGATGCCGCGTGCTTCAGCGAATGTCAACTCCGCAGAATACAGTGAGCGTTAACCGTCCAGAACCTCGAGATAGGTGGTTGTTGCCCTGGTAGCGAACGTTGGAGAGGCGCACCGACTCCTGCAGATGTCGCTGACCAGTGTAAGAATTACAGTTTGCTTCGCGTCTTCCGTCGCCAGATCGGCACGTGAGGCGTCCGTTGCCCGCCGCAACCGACCGAACAGGTCCACCTGAAAGGCCGCGTCCGCACTGAGTAGCAGAAAGTTAACCCTCTGCTGCGAATTCGAATCTTTGCCACCAGTTAAATTGGCCTCGCCAGCAACCTGGGGATACAAGCTGGACCGCGTGACAGCGAACTAGGCACGAGCGGCGCTGATACGCTCTGCCGCCAACTGCAGGTCGTAGTTCTGCTTGAGCGCCGTGCGAATGAGCTCTTGCAGCTTTGGGTCGTGAAAGACTTCCGACCAGGGAAGATCGACGTACGAGGCGGCCTGTGCCTATTCGTCCGGCGCCAGAGTACGGTAGGCCGCCGGTGCCGCCACGTTCGGGCGGGGATATTGCATGCCTGGACGCACCTTCTGAATGCCTTCAGCGATAACTCGTTCCCCTGGGTTTACCCTTCAGTTACGATCCGCTCCGAGCCGAAGGAATCGCCGATTTTCACAGTGCGAATGGCAATGGATCGAAATACGAAATCTGTGCAAGCAAGCGACCATCCGCCCGCTAGCTCTGTTGTGGCTTCACTGGTGGGGCCAGCGCAATTGCCGCCTCGGCTGTGAGGAGCAGAAAGGTAAACGTCTCCTGCAAGTACAATGTGACAGTCGCATCGGTGTGGCTCAAATACCCAATGGAGACGTCCTGGCCAATGTGCAAGTCGAAATCGCCGCCACGGGTAGTCACCACAAATGCGCCCTCGATAGCGGGGGCCCAGATGATCTTGTCGTCGACGAGACGCTTGACGTGTTCGAGCACGGGATATCCGTTATCGCTGGTCTCCGCCAGCGCCGTGTATGCGTTTGCGCCGAGCAGTATCGCGTAGGGGCCATTGACGCCAACAAGCCGCAATTGGCTCAGCCCTTGAGCAATGGCATTCGGATACTCCCGCACATCGTCAGGAAGAGTCATGGGCGGATTGCTGGTCCCCTGCCTGATGCCAACGATTCCGGCATCAGAATAGCCTTCGAAGATGGCCCCGTCCTCGGCATAGGCTATCTTGCGCGCGGCATCCTTGGCCGGTTGCCAGTCTGAGTCGTTGGCGCCACGTGCGACGTCGTCGATCGCCTGGCGGTCCAGCTCGAACGGCACACGCAGCTCGACCAGCGCCTTGACTTCCCGTTGTCTGGCGATGATGCCCTCCGTCAAAGCCTGGATCTTGCGCAGGTGGCCTGTGCCAACAGCGGACAGGTCTATACCTGCCGGTCCCTGCACATCGACGACGCGCCGTCCAGCCAGGTGACGTTTAAGCGTGCGCGTTGTTTCCTCTTCGATCTGTGCCCACGCCGCATCGGAGATAGGGGCAAGTTCTCGATGAAGATTATTCATTTTGGATATCTCCTTTGAGGGAACCAATACCGAGCGAACCATCCTTTTCCGGCGGGAGGGACGCAGCGGGTCTGCCGGCTGTGGACACTACGGAAGGCACAGCAACCGCATTGTCGGCTGCGTTTTCCAGAAATGTGGCGGACGGAACGAAGAACAGATTTCCGGTGACAGCGCGGCTGAAGTCGAGCAGCCGATCATAGTTGCCGGGCGGCCGGCCAATAAACATGTTCTCGAGCATTTGCTCAATCCTGCGCGGCGAACGGCTGTATCCAATAAAGTAAGTGCCAAATTCACCGGATGCCACGTGGCCGAAAGGCATGTTGTCGCGCAGAATCTTGACCTCTTTCCCGTCCTCCGTGATCGTCGTGAGCGCATTGTGGGCGGAGGTGGGCTTGATGGAATCATCCAATTCAATGTCGGAGAGCTTGGTGCGGCCGATGATTCGTTCCTGCGTCTCGGTCGATAGTGCGTTCCACCCGTCAAGATCGTGAAGATATTTCTGCACAATCACGTAGCTGCCACGGGCAAACGCTCGATCTTCCTCTCCGATGAGTACGGCCTCCATCGCCGCTTCCTCCCGCGGATTCTCCGTTCCGTCGACAAAACCGATAATATCGCGGTCGTCGAAGTAACGGAATCCGTGTACCTCGTCTTCCGGCGATACGACATCGCCGATTCGTGCCATGATTTGCGTCGCAAGCTCAAAGCATAGATCCATGCGTTTCGCGCGGATGTGGAACAGCAAGTCGCCTGGCGTCGAGACCGCATGGCGTGCCCCGGAGCATATCTCTCGGAAGGCATGAAGGTTTGCCGGGCGCGGCTCGCCAAAGAGTCTATTCCACGCGTCGGACCCGATCCCAATCACGCATGAAAGGCCACCTTCACTATCCCGAAATCCCACCGCACGCACCAGCCCGGCAAGGTCTTCGCAGAACGACCGAATGACCGCGCGACTGTCGGGCCCCGAGTTTATCGTCATGACCAGAAAGATCGCAGCGCGAGTGAGTGGTGCGACTACCGCCTGCGCGACGGTTTTTGCGCAACTCGCTACTTCGGGTTCGCAATTGAGATCGTATTCCATCGGATGTCACGCCCTCGGGGCTGGCAGCATTATTTCTTGAGATATTTGGGTTGTCGGGAATGCGAACGAGTGGGCCGCAAGCTTACCATCGCTTCCCTCTAAGCTTACATGCAGTAATCCGGGCGGGTGGTCGCTAGCTTGGACTGCTCCAACTGTTGTTTGGCTCCCATATTCATCTACCTTGCGCGATGAAACCAGGGACGCCTGTTTTCACCACTTCATTGAGTCTCTCCCTGGTCTGGATGCGATTGATTTCGTTCAGCGCATCGTCCGGGAGGGCGGTGATGTCAAAATTCTCTTTCGCGCGGGCCGCACTTTTAGGTGTGGTGAGTACGGCCGTACCTCGTTGGACCGCCCATGCCAGCAGCACCTGTGCCGGCGTCTTTCCAACTCGTGCGGCGATTGCCGAAATCACAGGATCTTCGAGCAGCCCCGGCTTCATTCCGTGACCCAATGGCGCGAAAGCCAAAAACACGATGTCCTTCTCCTTGCAGAATTCAAGAAGCTCCGTTTCCGGCAGATACGGATGGGCTTCGACCTGGATCACTGCTGGCTTGATTCTTGCGGATTCGTAGATGGGCAACAGGTCGGTCAAGCTGATGTCCGACAGTCCGATGGCCCGGCACCTGCCGTGGTCCACGAGACGTTCCATGGCTCTCCAGGTGTCGAGCAAAGTCACTCCGCTGTCATAGAGGACATTGCCGTTTTGATCTCGCGGGTCCTGCTCATCACCCGGTTGAAATGCATAGGGAGTGTGAATGAGGTAGAGATCCAGATACTTGAGTCCGAGCCTGCCGAGACTCGCCTCGAAAGCCGGTTCGACGCGTTCGGGCCGATGATTGGAGTTCCATAACTTTGTGGTGACGAAAATGTTTTCGCGCGCAATCCCATTAGCGGCAAGTCCTGCCCGTAACGCCTCGCCCACCTCACGCTCGTTCCGATATCGTTCCGCGCAATCGAAGTGTCGAAATCCGGCGTCCAGTGCGTCTCTGGTCGCAGTTTTCGTCACGGCGGCGTCGGGAATGAGAGTGCCAAAGCCGAGTGCGGGCATGTAGCCCACTCCGTTGCTGAGCGGTAGTTTCGTCAGCCTAAGATCAGAGGATTCAATCACGGTTATATCTCCAAGCTATTTTACGTCGGGCGGTTCAGCCCAACCCCGCTGTCTGATCGTTACACTGCTGCGAATGCAAGGTTCCCTCAGGGGCGTCGCTGCGAACTGAAAGTTCAGCGCCAGGAAGGCGATTCGTGCCACAGAATGAAAGGAGCCTCAAGCGGCACGAAAGCTCCTACGTGCTGCGGAACGAGGCGCGGCGTGTAGTGAGCAACCGGGCGACCTGTCGGAACAGAAGCACTGTAGGTGAAGACCCCCGTCTCTCCGGCCAGCCGTTCGCCACGATTCATGGCGTGCATTATTGGGCCCTCGTCTTTCTGCGCCTCCGCGTAGAGTTCGACCCTCACGGCATCGGGATCGATATTTTCAAGAAAAACCTGAACGTGAAATAGATATTGTTCGCCTTGTTGTTCAACGGTCGCGGGGCCGAATCGCAACGCTGACCAATGCTTCGTCAGTTCGGCCTGCCATGGAACCAGATCGGCCCCCGCCGAACCTTGATTTTCGGCGCGCTGGCGAAAAGATGCTGCCGCCGAGAGATAGTGTTCCTCGGTATATTCGCGGACTGCGCGATTGGCCGAAAAGGCCGGAGTCAAGCGGGCCATACTTTCGCGCATGCGGGCAACCCAGCCGCGTGGAATTCCATGCTCATCGCGGGCGTAGAACGCTGGGATAACCTCTCTTTCGAGCAATGCATAGAGACTTTCAGCTTCAGCTGCGTCCCAAGAAGGGTCATCCCCATGTTCGCGCCCATCTCCGATCGCCCAGCCTACTTCGGGGGAATACGCCTCTGCCCACCAGCCATCGAGTTCCGAAAGATTCAACCCGCCGTTCACCAGCACCTTCATGCCGCTTGTGCCGCTTGCTTCCCAAGGGCGCCGCGGAGTGTTCACCCAGACGTCCACGCCCTGAACCAGATGTTCCGCCATGAGAACGTCGTAATCCGAAAGGAAGACCACCCGGGATCGAACTTCAGGCCGGCCAGCAAACTCAATCCACTGCCGGATCATTTCTTGGCCCTCGGCATCCTGGGGATGAGCCTTGCCTGCAAGCACGAGTTGAACTGGGCGCTCTCGATTCATCAGGATGTTGAGAAGCCGCGCCGGATCGTGCAGGAGAAGGTTCGGGCGTTTGTAAGTGGCAAAGCGTCGGGCAAATCCCAGAGTCAAAATATTGTCATCGAGTGTCAGTGTGGCCTGCGCGAGGTCTTCCGGCGCCCCTCCTCGAGTTGCTAACTGACGGCAGTAGAGTCTTCGGACGTAGTCAACGAGATTCTTTCGGCTATCTGCGCGGAGTTGCCAGAGGTTGGAATCGCTGACTGCGCGAATATCCCTTTCTGTGTCTGCCAGTGTTCCGTGCCAGCATTGTTTTCCGCAGGAAAGCTCCCACAGGCGATCTGCTCCAGCGGAGTCCCAGGAAGGAGTGTGCACTCCGTTGGTCACATGCTTTACCGGCACCTCTGTTTCAGGCCACCTGGGAAATAGGGGCTGGAAGAGTCGTCGGCTCACTTGACCGTGCAATTTGCTGACCCCGTTGATAGCGCCGCTGCCGCGGATCGCCAAATAGGCCATGTTGAACGGTTCGGACGAGTCTTGGCCATCGCGTCGTCCCAACGTTAAAAGCTCGTCGACCGAAATCGACAGTTTCTCCTCGGCATACTTGCCGAGATATCGCTCGATCAGGCTGGGAGCAAAGCGGTCAAAACCCGCCTCCACGGCGGTATGGGTCGTAAAAAGGTTGCCGGCACGTGTGACGGCAAGCGCGACGTCGAAGGGCTTGCCGTTGTCTTCCATGTAGGAACGCGCCCGTTCCAGCACCGCGAATGCGGCGTGACCTTCGTTGAGATGGCAGACCTCGGGCTGCAGTCCCAAGGCTCGCAAGAGCCGCCAGCCTCCAATACCGAGGACTAGCTCCTGTTTCAAACGCAACTCCGGCCCGCCCCCGTACAGTTCAGTCGTAATGCCGCGGAAGGACGGAAGGTTTGCGGGATCGTTGGTATCGAGCAAATATAATTTTGCCCGGCCCACCTGTACCTGCCAGACTCTGATCCACAACTTAAAGCCAGGCAAAGCGATGGACAGGCGCAGCCATTCGCCGTTTGGTTCGCGCACCGGTCGAATCGGAAGCTGGCCGGGATCATTGAATGGGTACAAAGCTTGCTGGTGGCCTTGCGCATCAATTTCCTGCCGAAAATAGCCCTGCTGGTATAGCAAACCGATTCCGGTCACAGGGACGCCCAGGTTACTTGCGGCTTTGAGCTGATCGCCGGCAACGTTGCCGAGTCCGCCAGAATAAATCGGCAACGCTTCGCTCAACATGAACTCCATCGAGAAATACGCGATCGTCGACACTCCCGAACGCGGATGCGCCTTTTGAAACCATGCTTCCGACTCTTCGGCAAGCATTTTCTCGCGATGGAGATCGGCCAGGAGTCTTTGAAATCCGGGGTCGGAGGTAACACTTTGCAGTTTTTCCCGGGATACGGTTTGCAGCAGAACCCAGGGATTATGGGTCAGTTCCCAGAGTTCGGGATCGAGTTGCTCCCAAAGCTGGTCCGCCGAATGGTTGAACGACCACCTGAGGTCCAGGGCCAAGTCGGTAAGAGCATCTGAAATGGCTGTATCGAGGGTGCGATCAACGATTGGTGAGCTACTCATAAACAAACTCCTGTCACGGCTTCTCGGTTCAGGACGCCTGGGCGCTGTGAGCGAGCGTTTCCGAAACAATGGCCTGGGCTTCTTCCTGGATTTGTCGCAGATGGTCCTGACCGAGGAAACTCTCGGCGTAAATCTTGTAGATTTCCTCCGTGCCAGAAGGACGTGCTGCAAACCAGCCATCTTTGGCAATCACCTTGATTCCTCCGATTGGATTGCCGTCTCCCGGAGCGGTGGTCAGAATCTTCTCGATCAGCTGACCAGCAAGTTCTTTAGCGTGAATGTCGGACGGGGACAATCTTGCCAGAGCGGCTTTTTGTTCGGACGTAGCCGGAGCATCGATCCGTTCGTAGATGGGATCTCCCAGCTCGCGAGTGAGCTCACGATAAATCTCACCCGGATCTTTGCCCACACGGGCCGTAATTTCTGCTGAGAGTAAACAAGGAACGATTCCGTCTTTATCAGTGGTCCATACGTTGCCGTCGCGCCGGAGAAAGGACGAACCCGCGCTCTCTTCGCCTCCAAAACCCAAGTGGCCGGCGAGCAATCCTTCGACAAACCACTTAAAGCCCACCGGAACTTCATAAAGCCGCCGCCCCAGGCGAGCGCTGACACGATCGATCATGCTGCTGCTCACTACGGTCTTGCCGACGGCGACGTCCTCACTCCAATTGGGCCGGTTCGCGAACAAATAGCTGACACACGCCGATAGGTAATGATTCGGAGGCAGCAACCCGCTTCCCTTGGTCACGATGCCGTGGCGGTCGTGATCGGTATCGCTTGCAAACGCAATATCGAACTTGTCTTTCAATGCGATGAGTCTATGCATCGCATAAGGCGAGGAAGGATCCATGCGAATCTTTCCGTCCCAATCCACGCTCATGAAGCGAAATGTGGGATCTACAGATTGGTTGACGATCGTCAGGTCGAGACCGTACTGCTCGGCAATCCGGGGCCAATAATCGATGCCCGCTCCTCCGAGGGGATCCACGCCCAGCTTGATTTTGGCGTCGCGCACCGCATTCATGTCGACAACATTATTGAGATCGCTGATATAGAGGCTCAAAAAGTCGTGTTTGTGCGTTGTGGGTGCGCGCAGCGCTTTGGCAAACAGCATGCGCTTAACTCCGTCGAGGCCGCGCGCGAGAAAATCATTGGCTTTCGACTCAATCCACGAAGTCACGCTCGAATCCGCCGGTCCTCCGTGCGGAGGGTCGTATTTAAAGCCCCCGTCATCGGGAGGATTGTGAGACGGCGTGATTACAATACCGTCGGCAAGTCCCGATTTTCGTGCGCGGTTGTAAAGCAGAATCGCGTGGGAGACGGCTGGGGTCGGGGTGTAGGGTGTGCCTTCGGAGAGCATTACTTCGACGTTGTTTGCCGCAAGCACCTCCAGCGCGCTCGCAAACGCCGGCTCGGACAGCGCATGAGTGTCCATCCCCAGGAACAGCGGTCCGTCAATGTTCTGGAGTTTGCGGTAATCACAAATCGACTGAGTGATGGCCAGAATGTGCCACTCGTTGAACGCCACGTCCATCGCAGATCCGCGATGGCCGGACGTTCCGAAAACAACACACTGTCTGGGATCACTCGGTTCGGGCCGCAACTCGTAATAGGCTGTGACGAGCTTCGGGACGTTAACAAGAATGGATGGGTCGGCCGGCTTTCCGGCAGCAGGGCTAATTGTCACGGAGCACCTCCCCGGCATCCGACAGGAGAATTGCGCTTGATCGAGGTTCGAGCCGAAAACCGATTTGGCCCTGCATGGAAGGCTCTCTCCCAGAGTCGAAGAGATCGTCAGGAGCGGGTCGGGAAGTATCGACGCCCAAGCGCCAGATCTTCTCGGCCGGCAAGGCAGGAATGAAAAAATCAACGGGACTGGTGCCGGCATTAAACAAGAGGAACAAATCGGGTTCTGTCCGTCCCAGAATCAGGCACGCGAAGCATTTCTGACTTTGGTCCGACCAGTCGGGACTGGCGCCGTTTGGCGCGAACCACTTTATGTCTTCATCCGTGTAGAAGGTTTCTCTTCGCAAAACAGGATGGGCTCGGCGAAAAGCGATCATTCCCCGAGTGAAGCGCTGGATCTCTTTGTTCTTTTCGAGGAGGCTCCAGTCAAACCAGCTCATCTCGTTATCCTGGCAGTAAGGATTGTTATTGCCGCGCTGGGTTCGGCGAAACTCATCGCCGCCGAGCAACATGGGAACCCCGCGAGAGATAAACAGGGTTAACAGGAAATCTTTGATCAAGCGGTTGCGCATGCCCTCGACAGCGGGATCCTGGCTCGGCCCTTCTACGCCGCAATTGTCGCTGAAGTTCGCATCGCTTCCATCGCGGTTGTACTCGCCATTTTCGTCATTGTGCTTCTGCTTGTAGCTGACTAAATCGTTCAGCGTGAAGCCGTCATGACAAGTGACGAAGTTGAGGCTGCTTGCGGGGCCCTTGCCTGACCTTTGGTACAAATCCGAGCTTCCGCAGATTCGGCTTGCGAACGATCCCATCATGCCAGCCTCGGAAACCCAGAAGCGGCGCACATCGTCACGGAAACGGCCGTTCCATTCCGTCCAGCGCGTGGTGGAAAAACATCCCACTTGATACGCACCGCCTGCGTCCCAAGCCTCCGCGATAATTTTTACGTCTCGCAAAATCGGATCCTCGGCAATGCCTTCGAGAAGCGGAGAGTCGCGCAGAATGTTCCCATGCTCATCTCGGCCCAGAACCGAAGCGAGGTCAAAGCGAAAACCATCCACATGCATGTGCATGACCCAGTAACGAAGCACATTCCTGACGAACTCCCGCACGACGGGATGATTTGCGTTAAGCGTATTGCCAACGCCGGAAAAGTTCTTGTAGTATCGGCGCCCGTTCTCTTGCAACATGTAGAAGATCGAGTTCTCAATACCGCGCAGAGAAATCGTGGGGCCCAGTTCATCTCCCTCGGCCGAGTGGTTCAACACGACATCCAGGATCACTTCAATGCCGGCGCGGTGGAAAGCCTTGACCATCTCTCGGAACTCCCGGATCTGCTGACCATGCGGTCCTCCAATGCAGTAGGACTGCTTCGCAGCGAAAAAGGCGACGGGATTGTAGCCCCAGTAGTTCTTGAGTCTCTCTCCTGTGATTGGATTCAGCCGGTCGGATTCGTTTTCATTAAATTCAAGTACGGGCATCAACTCGATGGCGGTCACTCCGAGGTCCTGGAGATACAGTATCTTCTCCATCAAACCAGCGAAGGTTCCAGGATGCGCCACACCCGAACTCGAATGGATTGTGAAACCGCGAACGTGTGTTTCGTAGATAACGGTGTCGGAGGCGGAATGCTTTGGAGGCGAATCCATTTCCCAGTCGAAATGGTCGTCGGTAAAGATGCATTTCGGTGTAGTGCCGGCATTATCAACGGTCGAAATGCTTAAGTCAGTCAGGCTGCTGGAGGAATCGTAGCCGCGCGCGGCTAGAAAATCCCAATTCTCCACCCCCGCAAGCGCCCTTGCATATGGATCCAGAAGCAGCTTATGTGAGTTGAAGCGATGGCCCTCTTCGGGTAGATACGGCCCCTCGACGCGATAACCGTAGAGTTGACCTGCGGAAATGCCTCGCACCCACACATGCCAGACATCGCCTGTCCGATGACGCACCGGATCTAAGTCAATGATTCTGCTCGGAGAAGAATCGTCAGAATTCTGATAGAACTCGAGACGCACACCGGTTGCGTGACGGCTGAACAAAACAAAATTGACTCCCTTTCCTTGTTCGTGGGCGCCTCCAATCGGGAGGGGATTCCCCGCCTGAACCTCGCCCATCTCAGACGGCGCTACGAAACCATTCGCCAGATTCTGCCTCGTCGCCAATTCAGGATTGACATGGCTTTCGATCCTCATGCCTCCTCTTCCATTTGTGCCTTGATTAATTGAGAGGGAGCTCTACTTTCGCAATTTCTTTCCCTGTCGGTCGATTCTCGAATTCATTGGATTTCCGGCTTTGCGTCCGGTGCACCCCCTGGCGACGCCCTGGCGGCGGCTTACTTCCTGTGTTTTTGAGGATGAACGCCCAGGTCGTGCCATGACGTTTCCGCGAGGTTGACGTTGTAGTACTTTGCAGCTTTCTCGATGTTCTCGAATGCCAAGGCTCGATCGGCATCGGAGACGTCGATGACTTGATCGAAACGTGCGATCGCGTTACGCACATGTTGTGCGTCGGTCAGGGGCTCTTTGCGCTGCTTCGGAAACGCGTATACACTGTCTGGCAAGTCGCTCTGCATCGTGAGCCGTCCGTGTTTCTCGTGAGGTTTCCAGGTCGCTTCCGGCATGTCTTTTGCCATCCTTTCCCTAATATTCGGCTAGAGGGCGATCGCGTCGTCCCTTGCATAACAAAGTTTAAGCCAGAGGCGGCGTGGGAATCTATTGGACAATGGTGTTGATCCATACCATTGCATCACTTGGCGCGAAGCCCCCTTAGGCCGCCTCTGACTGGGTTGGTAGACTCGGGGTATGGCGGCTCCCGTCAATCAAACCCAGACCCGAGGTGCTCTGGCGAATCAATTGGACGGTGGTTTGGCGACATCTTGGTATTGCCCCGTAGAATAAAGGACGCGCTACCCTGCGCATATGTCCAATCCATACCTTGGTGTTGGTCGATACGTTCGTCCAATAGATTTGTCATCGTGATTCTGGCTTAATAGAGGCCAGGATGATCGGAGGGATCATGAGTACTGGAATCACTGCCTCTCATATCCAGCAGGAACCGGTTCTCCTACGACAAACTGTTCTCGCGACCGGCGGAACCATCGGCAATGGGTGGCCGTTTCAGGAAATCACAAAACGGCTGCCTGACCGAGGACTCAGTGATCTGGACGTCGCGACCCTGAAGAACCCTTTACGAGAAGCAGAGCGCATCATGGCGAATACCAGCCTGCTGCTTCGAAGCACCACTGATCGGGCCGGTACGCCGCCTACATTGTCGCGCATCGGGACGGCAAGACGCTCGAAGAGGCATCCAAAGGCGGCAACTTCTACATAGAGGGGGCACGTTGACCACTGCCATGAAGCACTTCGACGCAATCATTATCGGGACCGGCCAGGCGGGCCCGCCCCTGGCGGCTCGCTTTGCGGGTGCCGGCAAAACCGTGGCTATTATCGAACGCCATAAATTTGGCGGCACATGCGTGAATACGGGATGCACCCCGACAAAGACCCTCGTGGCGAGTGCCTATGCGATCCATGTTGCCCGCCGGGGTGCGGAATATGGTTTCGCCATTGGTGATATGCGCGTCGATATAACGCGGGTGAAAGCCCGCAAAGATGCAGCCTCCGCGAAGTCAAGCAAGGGTGTGGAGGAATGGCTCCGGGGAACGGCAAACTGTACGGTCATTGAGGGCCATGCCAGCTTTCAGTCGTTAAACACTGTCGTGATCAACGATGAAGTTCTGCAAGCCGACAAGATCTATATCAATGTTGGCGGGCGGGCCTCTATTCCCGACATGCCGGGGATTCATGATGTCCCCTTTCTCACCAACTCGTCGATAATGGACATCGATTTCTTGCCCGAGCACTTGATCATCGTCGGCGGAAGTTATGTTGGGCTGGAGTTCGCTCAGATCTATCGCCGGCTCGGGAGCGAAGTCACGATCGTGGAAATGGGACCTCGCCTGATTGGACGGGAAGACGAAGACGTTTCCCAATCGGTGCGCGAAATCCTGGAGGCGGAGGGCATACACATTCGGCTGAATGCGAAATGTATCTCGCTGGCGAAACGCGATGGCGGCGTCGGCGTCGGCCTCACATGCGAAGAAGGTCCGCCAGAAGTAGCGGGCACTCACGTTCTTCTGGCCGTGGGACGTACCCCCAACACAAACGACTTGGGTCTTAGCAGGGCTGGGGTTGCCACCGACCACCGCGGCTACATCATCGTTGATGATCAACTGCAAACGAACCAGCCCGGCATCTGGGCGCTGGGGGACTGCAATGGCCGCGGCGCCTTTACGCATACTTCCTATAACGACTACGAGATCGTTGCAGACAATCTTTTCAACGCCGACCATCGCCGGGTTTCCGACCGGATCCTGGCCTACGCCCTCTATGTTGATCCGCCGCTAGGGCGATGCGGCATGACGGACGCAGAGATACGGAAATCCGGACGTCGTGCCCTCGCCGCGAAATATCCGATGAGTCAAGTGAGCCGGGCCTACGAAAAAGGTGAGGCACAAGGTTTCATCAAAATCTGCGTCGATGCAGAAACGAAACAAATTCTGGGTGCGGCGGTTCTTGGAGTCGGAGGCGACGAGGTCATTCACGTTTTGCTGGACGTGATGTATGCGAAGGCGCCGTACACGGTCATCCAGCGCGCCATGCACATTCATCCGACGGTCGCGGAATATCTGCCGATTATCCTCGCCAAACTGGAGCCATTTGCATAGAAGGGAAGAACACGACCACTCTGAAGATTGACGTCGTTCGAGAAGCGCAAAGCGAAGAAAACAGGTTTTCCAAGCGGTCGCGGCACCTAACTCGCTTCGACGCAGCTCGGCTTGTCGGGTCGCACACTCGGATTCCGGTAAAGCATTTAGCGTTGTATCAAATTGAGGGCTCAAGATGAACGATCAAAAAGAGAACGAGCGATATTCTGGAGTCCGAGATCAGGAGATCCGTGCGGCACTGGATGAGCATTGGGCAGCGTCCGATGCCAACGATTTTGAAACGGAGCACCGCATCTATCACGAGGACGCGGTGCTGGAGTACCCGCAGTCGGGCGAGCGAACCCGCGGTCGACGCAACATACAGAACCAGCGCGCAAGTCAGCCGAGCAAAAAGCGGTTTGCTGTCCGACGAATCATTGGCCGCGGTGATCTTTGGATCACCGAATTCATCCTGACATATGATGCCAAACCGTCCTACACCGTGAGCATCATGGAGTTCAGGGACGACAAGGTTGCGCGGGAAACACAATACTTTGCGGATCCATTCGTGGCTCCCGCATGGCGCGCTCAATGGGTAGAACGGATGGATACATAATCTGGGGTCGCGAGAATTGACTAACGCTTTGATCCGGGAAACATCAATGCGCCTGTTGAATCAGTCACCGCGGCGTTCTTGACGCCGCTCGCACTGAGGAGCTGAGCAGATGGCCGCGCGGAGGCATCCTTTACTCAAATCTCAGGCGCGAGCTGACCGGCTTGCGTTCGGGCCTGGATTCTGTGCGCTCAATGGGAGCGGAAGAGCAAGCGACGCGATCAGTGACATAATATGGCACACGCGAGGAAAGAAAGCTGGTTGGATGACAGATTTCATGGCTCTCCTTAGACATAGGTGGTTTGGGCCTTCCCGTATTGCAGGTGGATCGCGACTTGCGCGCTCCGAATGTTGCCTCGCGGATAAATTCCCAACGCGTATGTCAATTACGCACAATTAAGTACGCACAATTAAGTAAATCAGCGAGCAGAAGAGTTACAGCCGCCGCATCGACACTTCCAGCAACCCTTCGTTTCTAGACCTTCTGCGATAGCTAAGGCCAGTATCTTGTGAGCCACTCACGATTGCGACCCCTCTTGAGCGGAAAAAGCGCAAAACACGAGTGACCGGAAAATGATGGCCTCGAGATCTTCCAGATCTCGTTTGAGCGCATACCCCGAAGCGCCTGAGGCGGACGCTGCGACGCGGAACTCATCCGCTTCGTAATCGCTCACGATGACGATGCAGGCGCCCGGGAATGATTTCTTGATCTCTTGTGTCGCCACCAGACCGTCCATGCGCGGCATCTCTATATCCATCAGCACCACGTCGGGATGGCAGTGTCGGTATGCAACCAGCGCATCGGCTCCGTCTGAGCATTCCACGATATGGCTGGCAATCGTCTCAACTGTTCGCCGCAGCAGGTCCCTGACGCCCGCGTGATCCTCGACGATCAGTACGGAAAGATTTTTCACCTAGGCCTCATTCCCGCTTACTCTTCGTATCTTGGGCCGGTACGACGAGACCAGCCGTGCAACCACCACCGCGACATAGAAAATACCGACCATGCTTTCGAGGGCTGCGGTAATTCGCAGGTAAGGATTGATCGGCACAATTCCGCCGTAGCCCACGCTGCTTAGGGTAATCATGCTGAAATAGAGCAGGGTACTTGTCTTCCAGGCCGGAATGACTTGATTGAAAGGGCTCTCCATAAACATGTCGAGGATTGAATAGATCTGGGAAAATGCAATGGCTATGATCAGGTAGCCAATGAAAGCCTCCGAGATGACGCTCCCCGTGACCTCCGGAATCATCCCAAAGCGATCGAGGATCATCCGGAACACTGCGCACGACAACAGCAACCCGCTGACCGGCGCGAGAGAAGAGAATATATGGTGGCTTCCGTCGAATGCTTCGCCCAGCCGCATCGTGGTCCAGACTGCCGTGAGAGAAATCAGAACGGCGCGGTCGCGCGTTTTATTCACGGAGTAATTCGAGCCCGTCAGCAACAGGACTAACACGACAAGAGCCAGGCATCCGCCAATGTGTGGGTTCTTTTCTGCGATCGGCGACGCCAGCAACTCCCCGACCAGCGCGCACGTTACCAACTCTGAGCGGTACTTCTGAATGAGGCTAAACATGGTGTTATTCCCTGATATACTTTCGGACCGCGTCTCTCGTGCAGAGCGAATTCACGCATAAAAAGCAGGAATTCGCTTTTTCCGAATCCGTTTTTGAATGTGGGTGGAGAGGTTGTAATTCTCCAAGCGCTGTAGAACAATTAATAACGGCCTTCCGTGTTAGCGACGTTGGCAGCCAGTCTGAGTTCAATGTCCGCCTGGATCAGCAGTTCCTTCGCGCGCTGCGCGTGTCCGCCTAGTTGGCCATCATTCGCCGCCTGCGCGCGTTCAATGCGCTGATAGGCCTGGACGATGTTCCCTTGCGCGTTGCGAAGGTTGCCGTGACGGTTCCCGATGTTCACTACCGGAGCCTGCATGTAAACAACGGTTGGGGACTGTGCGTAAACGGGAGCCGGTGCCGGCTCATAGATAACTTGCTGGGCTTGAGAAATCATGCTTCCGCCAAGCGTGGCAGCGGCACACAGGGTAAGAGCGGCAAAAGCGATTTTGGTCCTCATGGTGTTTCTCCTTTTGATTCCAGGTTTGATAATGCGTTGAAGGTGATCTGCGCCATCACACGGAGGCAGCAGCACAGGGCTTGTCGCGAGCACATTACTCCGCGGTCGTCCAGCCATCCGCGAGGTTGTATTCCTTGATCGACGCGGCGACTTCGGCGGTCTTCTGGCCGAGGTCCTTCTGGTAAACAACGCCGTCGCCGTTCAAGATGAAAGTCATGATTCCGGAGTCCGCGTATTGTGCCGGACTGGCGATGACTGCGAAGTCTTCGGTGATCCGTCCGTCGGTTACAGAGTTCTTATTCCCCTTCGCAGCTGTTCCCCGCGACGTGACCATCCGGAACGTGTATCCGTGGAATACCAGCGGACTACTTGCACTTGCGTTGGCAGCAAAGCCGGACAATCTTTCCAGCGGGCTCGGTGCTTCTCCCTTCGATGCATCCCAATAGAGCCCGTCCTTCGTTCCCGGCGTGCTGACGATCCGCTGTGCGTAGAGCCCGGTCACATGACGTTTGTGCGAACTCTTGGAGTAGAGTTCCTGGGCCTTTGCAATTGCCTCCGTGGCATCGATCGCCAGCAGTTCATTTCGCCCAATCCGTCGCGCCAGAAGTTCGTCTTCGCCCGCCGCGGTAGCGAAATACCATCTACCTGAGGCGTTCTTCGCGAGAGGAATGGGGAAGGGATAGTTGTCCGCGCCCACGTAAAGAATTTCGCTCCCATCCGTCAGCGTTACCCACCGATTCATGCGGTCATACTTCTTCGTGAATGCATCGATGGAAGCCTTGTCTTCGGCAGAGTCTCCGGAACTGAGGATCGCAGCCGATCCCTCGCCCAGGATTTTGCTTAAACCGCTTTCGTCATGGGCACGGGAAGCCGTTTGCAGCGCTTCGCCCGCTTTTGCTGGAGTGCCAAAGGCAGTTTGCTCGCCGACGTTACTGGTCACTTGAGCTTTTCGCGAACATCCGGCGAAGCTCATTCCCGCAATGACTATCAGCGACAGCCATATGTGCGCATTGTAAAGGGCCTTGTTTTTCCGGGGATATTTCACGGCTTTTCTCCAATCTCGATTGTTTTCGGGTAGGCGCTATGCGCAGTCACGCAGGTGACTAACGTCGGTGCCCGCCACCACCGCCGCCACGGTGACCACCGCCGCCGCCCATATGGGCCTGGCGCATGCTGCTTCGGCCGCGGTCACTCTCGGCTCGAGCCCGTCCACCGTTGCCGCCGCCGAACTGGCCGGGTCGTCCGCCGTCCCCTCTGAACTGATCCCGCCGGCCACCATCGCCACCGAACCGTTCGTCGTTGCCGTTGTGGCCGCCATTGGCCCAGCTGCGATCTCCACTGCGATC